>LFRM01249086.1_pt3 | contig 69501 bp, 80 predicted proteins | sample 618341 | NCBI WGS metagenome assembly LFRM01 (sample SAMN03654438, study PRJNA283298) | anaerobic digester metagenome | isolation source: pool of bioreactors CSTR01a, CSTR02a, and CSTR03a thermophilic anaerobic... | place: Denmark: Kgs. Lyngby | collected 2014-05-21 | reverse complement strand
GCAGGTGACCCGACCTATGCAGGTCCATTGACTGGAGTCTCGTTGGGACTCTGTGTATACCATGTATGCGAAGAAGCAGTTAAGGAAGAGTTTGATCCTGACATCTACGACGAGCAAGTCGGTATGATGGAAATGGTATTAGATCTCGATGATATCGCAGAAGAAATGGAAGCGATCAGAGAGGAATATACCAAATTCTGCTAAGTGCGCACATGAGATAAAAAGACGCCTCGGACAAGCTCCCCAACAGGTAGTGAAACCGAGGCTTTCTTTTTAAAAAAAATAACTGCAGCTAGCGAGCATTGTTCTTGCTTTTGAGCAGCTTAATTATTATAGAATTAACCGGACAGCCGGATTCAATAAACATGGAACTTTAATTTACGAAAGGTGGAACTATCAAAATGAATAGTGTAATACGAGGCACGGGATATCCCATGGTTCACGTACCGGATATGGTCCTGCAAAATGGCACAACACAGACAACAGAGCGTATTGTTAACCCTGAATCTGAATATCTGAAAAATCTGGGGGATCATATACGCAGCTATGAGCAGGTTTGTGCCTATTATCCAAACCAGGTCTATATCGGAAACTATGCTCCTGAAATCCTGGATGAAGTAGAGTTTCCCTGGTATGACAAGACCAGCCCTGTCAGTGACAGATACGGTAAATTTGGCGAGATTATGCCCCAGGAAGAATTTTATCTTCTGATGCAGGCCGCTGATGAGTTCGAACTGGTATTTCTTGAAAAAGGCTTTGTGGCAAAGATGAAGCCGGAACTGGCCAAAGATGAAATTATTACGGAATTGATCCTTGACCGTATTGAAGAAGGCATCGAAATCGGGCAGATTGAAAAATTAATCAGTGAAAAAGCCGAGCCACTATACTCGAAGGGTAAGCTGGTTGGCTGTGTCAAAAATGCCCATGCCATCGATGAAAACCTCTCAGCTCATGTCATGCTGGAGAACATTGTCTCCAAAGCTTCCAGTGTCTTGTCTTTACTCTATGCACTTAAAGATGCCGGCATGGATCCGGGTGAAGTAGAATATGTAATCGACTGTTCTGAAGAGGCCTGTGGTGATATGAACCAGCGCGGTGGCGGCAACTTCGCCAAAGCAGCTGCGGAAATTGCCGGACTGGTTAATGCTACCGGTTCTGACACACGTGGTTTCTGTGCCGCACCTTCTCATGCACTGACCATGGCAGCTTCACTGGTTAAAGCCGGCACATTTAAATGTGTTGCCGTTACTGCCGGAGGCAGTACAGCTAAACTGGGAATGAACGGCAAAGACCACGTCAAAAAAAATCTCCCGATCCTGGAAGATGTTTTAGGTGGCTTCGCTACTATACTCTCAGCTAATGATGGTGTAAATCCTGAAATCAATCTCGATATTCAGGGCACCCACACAGTTGGTACCGGCAGCTCGCCCCAGAACGTAATCGGTTCTCTGGTTGTTGATCCACTTGATAGAGCAGGAATGAAAGTCAGTGATATCGACAAGTTTTCACCGGAAATGCAGAATCCAGACATCACCAAGCCGGCAGGTGCCGGCGATGTACCGCAGTCAAACATGAAGATGATCGGTGCACTGGCAGTTAAGCGTGGAGATCTGGATCGCAAAGAGATGAATGACTTTGTTGCTAAGCATGGTGTTGTCGGATTTGCACCGACACAGGGTCACATTCCTTCAGGTGTACCCTATCTCGGTCATGCCAGGCAGAGAATTCTTAGCGGCAAGATGAACAAGGTCATGATCATTGGTAAAGGCTCACTCTTTCTGGGACGTTTAACCAATCTCTTCGACGGTATTTCTTTCGTCGTTCAGGCTAACCAAGGTGCTGAAGAGGAAGCAGCTGTATCACGTGACGAGATCCGCAGCCTGATTGCTGAATCTTTGCGTGACTTCGCTTCCAGTCTGCTGGAAAGCAGGTAATCCTATGACAGATATTAAAAGAGAAATTGCCAGTGTCTTTGAGGAAATAGCACAGGGTATTGAAAGCGGTTCTTTTGCTAAAAGTGTGAGAATCGCAGTGCCCGGTGTTGGCTCAGAACATGGTGAGAACAATGTTCTGGCAGCCTGTTTAGAAGCCGCCCGTGATGGTATCGAAGTCATCTATATCGGAACTCTCGAGGCTGAAGGTATTGAAACTGTCTATGCAGACTGTGCTGATGACTGCCTCAAGGAAATGGAAAAATTACTTAATGAAGGCAAAGCGGATGCTGCAGTTGCCATGCACTATCCTTTCCCGATCGGAGTGGCAACAATCGGCCGGGTTGTAGCTCCTGCTACAGGCCAGAGCTACTTTCTGGCAACAACTACAGGAACTGCTGCTACTGACCGCGTTGAAGCGATGGTAAAAGGCGCAATCGCAGGTATTGCGACCGCCAAGGCCTATGGCATTGAAAATCCGGGAGTAGGTATCCTTAATCTGGATGGTGCCCGTCAGACCGAGATGGTACTGAAAAAACTCAGTGAGAATGGCTATCCTATAGCAGCTGCACGTTCCAAACGTGCTGATGGCGGTGCCGTCATGCGGGGCAACGATGTTTTGCTCGGTTCGCAAGACGTGCTGGTAACAGATTCACTTACCGGCAATGTTCTGGTAAAAATGTTGTCTGCACATTCTTCAGGCGGAAGCTATGAGACTGTGGGTGAAGGCTATGGTCCTGGTGTTGGCGAAGCTATGAATGGAATCGTGCTGATTATTTCTCGCGCATCCGGTTCCAGCTTGATCGCCGGAGCAATCCGTTATGCTGCAGCTATGGCTAAAGGTGATCTGGTCAACGTTTATAAGAGGGAAATGGAGCTGGCCAGAAAAGCCGGCCTGAACGAAATCCTTGAAGAACGCCGGTCCAAATCAGCCAAACAGGAGGCTGATGAAGAAGTAGCAGCTCCGCCGGCTGAAGTTGTTACCTTTGAGATCAGTGGCATTGAAGTTCTGGATCTGGATGATGCTGTCAATGTCCTCTGGCGTGAAAAAATTTACGCCAAAAGCGGAATGGGTTGTACCGGACCGGTTGTAATGGTTTCGGAAGCTAATTCTGAAAAAGCGCTTGAGATCCTGCGGAAGGCGGGGTATGTAAGCGAAGATTAGTGTTTTCACTATTGGAGGCGAAGTCTTTTTCTGAAAAGAGACTTCGCCATCTTTGCGTTTATTATGCTTGAATTTAAAAAACTAACACTCGATACTATTCCGGTAATAGCCCCATATCTGGCCTTGCATCCTCAGAGACTCTGCGATTGGACCATTGGCGGTACCTACATCTGGAGGGATGCCTTTAAGTATGAGTATGCCTTTGCTGCGGGAAATCTTATTTTTCGTATGCGCATATTTGATGATGAATGTGCATTTACAGTACCGCTGGGCGGTGATCAGATAGAGGGCATGCGGCTGATTGACGAATTCTGTGCTTCCTGCCAGCACAAGGGGAAATTGCAGTATGCCATCGCAGGCGAAGCGGATTTGCCTGTCTTGCAAAGCCATTATGCCGGGATGGACATTTGTGAAGAGAGAGATTACTTTGATTATCTCTATGAAGCAAAAGAACTTTTGGAGCTCAAGGGAAAAGCACACCGCTCTACCAGAAACAATATCAGTCGTTTCAAGAGGCTTTTTCCCCATAATAGTTTTCGTATCATTGATGAAGAGATAACTCCGGATTTACATGTCTTTTTGGATCGCTTTGTCGAGAATGATACCGAAGCGGATGATACTACTCTGGAAGAGGCAGACAAAATCCACGAAGTCATGGACAACATGGAACTTTATCGTGCTTTTGGTGCCGCTCTGTACGCTGAAGATGAGGTGATAGCCGGATTCTCTTTAGGAGAATATGATGGTGATACACTTTACGTACATGTTGAGAAGGCAAACACTAACTATCGTGGCGCTTACCAGCATTTAATGACCAGTTTTGTGCGAGAATTCACCAATGAAAACGTAACCTACGTCAACAGGGAAGATGATGCTGGAGATCTGGGCTTGCGCAAGTCGAAGCTCTCTTACAATCCTGTATGGCTGGTTAAAAAATATACTGTAAAAAACCTAGTTGCCAAGTAAAACCCTGGCATCGCCGCTAAGCTTAGTAAGTTTTATGCGGTCAAAGTATTCCAGAATTGCAATGGCAAACTTTCGGCTAGTTCCGATTTCATCGCGAAAGTCGGCGAGTGTGACAGATCCGCGCTCGCCGATATCTTTTTTCACCTGTTCAAGAGCTTTTTCTACGGTTTCGTGGTGCATCAGGATCTGATCTGTCAGGCGAATAAGAATGCCGTCATTTACCATCCGGGAGAGAATTTGATCAAGCTTATCCTTTTTGCTGTATTCAGCTATCAGTTCATCTGTTGCGCTGGGAGAGAAGGCTTCAGCTTCAAAACGTGCGCTGAGTTCATCGATCAGCTCCTGGTCGTGAGGGGACAAATTGGCGGAATGACTTCTTAAGGCAATATCGCCGGCTCTGTCTTCGATATATCCCAGTTTTACCAATTCATCGATAACACGGTCGGAAAGCTGGATGGGAATCCTTGCCAGGAGACGGGTGCGAAGTGATTCGCGCTTCATGCCCTGTTCCAGCGGCAAGTCCTGGTGGAATTTTTGCAGGATTTCATCACATTTAGCTGCCAGAACTTCCATAGCGGAAATATGCAGTGCTGTTTGATCGTTCAACTGTAAGGCACGTCCCTTTTCAATTAATTCCTGCAGATACTTCCTGCCATCAGCTGAATTAAGTCCGGCACGGTAGTAAATTTCGTCCAGAGCTTTAAAGCGCAGGCCACTGCTTTTCAGTGCCAGATCCAGTCTCGCCGCAGCATCGCTGCTTAGCAAGATTTCGAAGTCATCCAGGTCTTCATAGCGCTTCCTTTTGTTTGCAATCGGATCAAGGACGATACCGCCGCCTATAGTTTCTACAGGAGAATAAAAGCGGACGACAAAATGATCACCCTGTTTAATATATGTTTGCTCTTCCAGGCGCAACTGAGCTGGAGCGCTGTCGCCCTTTTCCAATAAATCCCGGTCAAGCAAGATCACCCGGGCCAGTAATTCTCTGGAAGCGTGATATAAGTGCACACGCATGCCATTTTCGATCTGGAAGCGGCTGTGCCTTAAAGATCTCAGGTCGACGTCCAGCATATAAGTAGGGTAGAGCGACCCGGTCTCAGCCAGGATATCTCCGCGCTCTACTTGATCTTTTTTTGTGCCGGAGAGGTTAAGCGCAACTCTTTGACCGGCTTCCGCAGCGTCGACAGCTTCGTCGTGGACCTGGACAGAACGAATACGCACTGTTTCTTCCTGAGGGTAAAGTTCAACATCATCGCCGGTGGAAAGTTTTCCTTCGATTAGAGTTCCTGTGACTACGGTGCCTATGCCGCTCAGAGTGAATACGCGGTCTATCGGCAGCCGGAAAGCTACGGAAAGCTTCTTGTCATCGGCATCATTGACTGCTTCAATTAGGGCCTCCCGCAGCTCTTTTATCCCTCTGCCGGTATTGGAAGAGACACGGAAAAACGGAGCATCTTCTAGAAAGCTGCCGGCAATATGCTCACGTAAATCTTCTTCTGCCAGCTCCAGCCATTCTTCATCAACCAGGTCTATCTTCGTCAGAGCAATCACGCCCTGCTTAATACCTAAAAGCTGTAAAATTCCCAGATGTTCCAAGGTTTGTGGCATGACACCTTCATCTGCTGCTACAACCAGGAGGGCAATATCGATGCCGCCGGCGCCTGCCAGCATATTGCTGACAAAGCGTTCGTGTCCGGGGACATCGATGATACCGGCACGTCTGCCGTCAGGCAGATCTAGATAGGCAAAACCCAGCTCGATGGTTATGCCGCGTGCTTTTTCTTCGCTCAGCCGGTCAGTTTCGATATGTGTCAGAGCATTAATTAATGAACTTTTGCCGTGATCTACGTGACCGGCTGTACCAATGATTACGTTACTGCTCATAGCTGATCCTTTTCCAATACTGAAATGAGAATAGCGCTCAATTCACTATCTTCTTCGGCTTTTATAGTGCGCAGATCAAAGTGCAGGCGATCACGTACTATTCTGGAAATAACCGGGGGGTCCGCCTGATGAAGGCTGACATCAAGTGCTTGTGCTGACTGGCCGATGGCCGGTGTCACGACGATATTGCAGGAGTCAAGTTTGACACCCGGTGAAGATCCCCCTCCCAGGACAGCATCACTATCTTCAAGCACAGCCTTGATTCCGTGGGCCTGAAGGGTCTCCAGCAGATGCAGACTGCGCTCTTTCAACTGATCAGAATCCATCAGCGTCATCTGCAGAAGGGGAATGTTTTCTCTGGCCTTGTCAGGGTCAGAGTAGAGCAGGAGGGTGGCTTCCAAAGCAGCAAGGGTCATCTTATCGATGCGCAGGGGGCGCAGCAGGGGGTGGTGCTTTATTTGGGCGATCAGATCTGCACGGCCCAGAATGAAGCCTGCCTGAGGACCGCCGAAAAGTTTATCACCGGAGAAAAGAATAAGGTCAGCCCCGGCGTCAATAGCTTCCTTGATTGTGGGCTCTTCCGGCAATACGCCGGCCAGGCTGTCAGAGAAAGACCCGCTGCCTAAATCGTAAATGAGCGGCAGTCCTGATTCATCAGCCAAAGGACGCAAATCGCCGATAGATACTTCTGAGGTAAAGCCTTGCATTAGAAAATTGCTGCGGTGTATTTTGAGCAGGGCGCCGCTGTCTTCATTAATTGCCTTGCGATAATCATGAAGATGGGTTTTATTGGTTGTGCCGACTTCTACAAGCCTGGCCCCGCTTTCACTCATTATTTCCGGGACGCGGAAAGAACCGCCTATTTCTACCAGCTCACCGCGGGATACGATAACTTCTTTACCACGTGCCAGAGCAGCCAAGGTAAGCATAACGGCTGCCGCGTTATTATTAACTACCACAGCGGCTTCCACGCCGAAGATCTCCTGCATCCTTTCTTCGATGTTGCTGGTGCGGTAGCCACGTTTACCCAGATCAAGATTATATTCGAGATTGCTGTATGAGGAGGCAATTTCACAGACGGCATCAACTGCAGCTTTGGCCAGAGGGGCTCGTCCCAGATTCGTGTGCAGAATAGTACCGGTGGCATTTAAAACCCGCTTAAGTTTTGGGCTTTGTGTTTTTACAACATGGGCCCTGACTGCTGACACTAAAGAGTCAAGGGTCTCAGGAGCAGACCCCTTCAAGAGTCTTTGACGGAGGTCGTCAATGCAGACGCGGCAAGCCTCGACCAGGGGAGTGCGTCCGTAACGGAGTTTTATGTCCCGTAATTCTTCTAATTCAATGAACTCGTCCAGCTGAGGTAAGTCACGTGGGGTATTAATTATCGTCATATAAACTCCTCTGTAGTTAAGCATGGCTGAAAATTTCTTGTTTACATTGTATCAAATACTTACTGATATTCCGCTGAAATCGCGAATAATAAGAAAAAACCGAAAGAAGCCGGGCTTGAGAAGAATGCTGGCTAGACTACTCGTTGTGATAAATTAAAGTGAAAATATCATCTTCAACAAGATAAATCGCCTCGGTATCTTCGTCTGCCATGGTCTCGGGATTAAATTCCAGAGAAAAACTGACTGCTGTCCCGCAGGAAACGCTAATTTTTCTCGGAGCAGCAATTAACTTGACGGATTCATCGCCAAGCTTTTCTAAGCGCCTGTTAAAGCTGAAAGCTCCAAAATGTGTGTAAAAAGTTGCTATATATTTCATAAGATTAATTGTGGGCAGGATGACAGAACTTGTCAACCTGCCCAGCCGTGTGTCAGGACTATCTTATTTCTCGAAAGTGATAGTGTATTCACCATCAGCTTCGTAAACTTTGATAGTCTGTTTATTCTGATTTGCAAAACGTTTAATATTTTCCAGTGGCGTCGTATCATCTACGAGCACTGCAAAGGGATATTCGCCCGCATCCATAGCTTTCTTTGCTAAAAACACAGGTTCAGGACAAGATAGTCCACGTGCATCAACTGTTTTCATATATAAATCCTTTCCTTGTGCCTACCAAAGACCTTATATTTTATGTTCTTATGCGTTTGCGCTTTTTCTGCTGTAGGCAAAACCGATTATCAGCATAACAAGCAATGACACAATGGTGGCAATTCTTCCGCCTGGGGTTGAACCTGCAGCACTTGAAGCCAGCGAGAAGTTATGTGAGAAGGCTGCGCCGACCAGAAAACCGAACAAGGTAATGGTGGAATCAATATTGCCCGTTCCGCTAAGGACCAGCTGACGCATGGGGCAGCCACCCAGCAGGACGGAACCGAATCCGACACCTACCATAGGCAGCAAGTTCCAGAGCCACTCGGTATGAGCAATCGGCTGATCGGCAAAGCTGAGGGTGAATTTTCCGGCGGCAAGGTTAAAGATCAGGGCTGCAACAAAAATTGCCAGACCGCCCCAGAAAAGATGGGGGTCCTTCAGCATGATCAAGTCGCGGAATCCGCCCATCTGGCAGATACGTGAACGCTGAGCAATGACACCGATTACCAGTGCGAGCAAAAATGCGATCCAAATCGGGGCCTGCATAGATCCGGGTCCCTCGGCGGAGACTGCCAGTAAAACACCACCTGCTATCAGGGCAATCAGTAAAACCACCTGGATTGCAGGCATGGTAAGGCCTTCCAAAACATTTTTCTTGTAGGTACGGCCAAGTGAGTAACCCTTTTTAAGGAATTGCACTCCGACAAATACGCCAACAATAAATCCGATCAAGCCAACCCAGGCATTAAGGTCACCTGCAGCCATCCGCAGAACCATACGCAAGGGGCAGCCCAGGAAAACCAGAGCTGAAATCATGACAAAAAAACCAAGCATAAAACGGGTCAGAGGGGAAGATCCGCCTCTGGGCTTGAATTCTTTTGTCACAAGAGAAATCAGAAATGCTCCTAGTATCAGGCCGATAATTTCCGGACGGGCATATTGCACAACAGCTGCTGTATGTAATTTAAGCGCACCGGCAGTGTCACGGATAAAACAAGCAATGCAGAAACCCATATTGCCAGGGTTTCCCAGTAGCATCAGGCCAACTCCGGCAGCACCGAGAGCCAAACCGGTTACTACAACCAGAATCAAGTTTTTCTTCTTCATATCGTACTCCTATTATAATTTTGTTAACCAGCAAACGGATCCGGTATTTGAAAATCCAATTTGCCTTGCAGGTTAAGCAAGCATATTATAAAATCAGCTAATTCAAACAGGACTTTATAGGATAAACCGATAAAGACACTCAAGGAGATTCTCAGTGGAGTTTTTAATCAATACCGATCAGGCTAGCACAGCTTCGCCAAAAGCACCGGGTGTGGGGCAAGCTATGATGCGTTTCATTGATGCGGGAGCTTTTAATGCATCGCGGGGGATTTATGCCGGTGCCTTCGACACAGAAGCAATGCTTTTTCGCACACGGGAACAGCTGAGCAATATGTTTGATGCTCCCAGACTGAAGAATGTTACTTTCAGCTCAGGAGTGACTCTTGCTCTAAATGTCCTCTTATATGGAATATTGGAAAAAGGGGATCACGTTATCACGAGTTCAATGGAACACAATGCAGTAATCAGACCACTGACTCAGCTGCGAGACGAAGGCAGGATTGAATTTTCTCTGGCTATGGCTAATAAAGAGGGTCAGCTTGATCCTGAGAAAATTGTTGAACTGATCAGGCCGCAGACAAAATTAGTTATAGTTACTGCGGCTTCAAACGTGGCCGGGACATGCCTGCCCATACAAGATATCGGAAAGATTTGCAGGGAAAAGGGTATTCTCTTTGCCGTAGATAGCGCTCAGGCTGCAGGAACATTCCCTATATCAATGCGTGAGGATAATATAGATGCTTTGGCTATTACCGGCCATAAAGGTTTATTAGGGCCACAAGGTGTGGGTGCTTTGTTATTGTCTGACAGGGCAGCAGAATTGATACACCCCTTGGTCTGCGGAGGAACAGGAAGTTTTTCGCATCTGGAAACCATGCCGGAACCCTTGCCGGATCGTCTGGAGGCCGGAACTTTAGCTCTGCCTGCTATTGCGGGTTTGAGTGTTGCACTGGACTGGATTGAAGAAACAGGTTTATATAATATTCACCAACATAAAGCCGATCTGACCGCGCAATTTTTGCGGCGTTTGAATGAAATGCCTAAGGTCCGGATTTTTGGTATTTCTGATCCTGAAAACAGGGAGGGAAGGGTTGCAGTGGTTTCTGTGCAGCTGGACGGAATGGATCCGTCAGAACTGTCACAGCGCCTGTCTGAAGCTGGAGTGCTGACGCGTGTTGGCCTGCATTGCGCTCCCCGGGCTCACCAGACAATTGCCTCCTATCCCGAGGGCACGGTGCGCTTTTCCTTTGCTTACAATCACAGTCTGTCGGATATTAATAAAGTGGCAGACATTCTGGAATCTATTGCCGAGACAGCTTAGTTACTTCTATCTGACTTCCAGTGGGTGAGTTCTGAACTCCGTCACCTGACCGATGACAGATGCCGTTTCGCCCCGCCTTTCCATCTCGGACAGATATTCAGAAACATCAGCTTCCGGCATAGCCAGGAGAAGGCCGCCTGAAGTTTGGGGGTCAAACATCAGGTCAGTAATTTCCAGTGGAACCGACGGATCAAACTTCACCTTTTCACCAACAAAAGACCTGTTCTTGTAGGCGCCGGCCGGTAAAATTCCTCCTGCAGCCTGGTCCAGTGCTTCAGGAAGAAAAGGTAAATTCTTGCTGTCGAGCAAGATAGTGCAAGCTTTTTCGCTGCCTGCCATTTCAGCAGCATGACCCAAGAGACCAAAGCCTGTCACATCAGTGGCAGCAGAGACATCGGCAAAGCGGGCAGCTTCGGAGCCGTTCTTATTCAGGCGCGCCATGGTATCAATTACCAGACCCTCGGTCTCCTTGCTAACAAGTTCAACTTTCATGGCAGTGGTCAGACAGCCGGTTCCCAATGGCTTAGTGAGCAGCAAAACATCTCCGATGCGTGGCGTATCATTGTGCCAGAGATCATCAGGGTGGGCTAAGCCCATAACAGACATGCCATATTTGGGTTCTTCATCTTCAATTGAATGTCCGCCGGCAATAACCAGGCCTGCTTCCCAGGCCTTATCAGCGCCGCCACGCAGAATTTCGCGTACAACATCCAAAGGCAGGCAGCTGGGAACCATGATCAGGTTTAGTGCGGTGATAGGCCTGGCACCCATCGCGTAGATATCGCTGATTGAATTGGCCGCTGCAATCAGGCCGAACTCATATGGATTATCTACAATTGGCGGGAAAAAATCTACTGTCTGTACGATGGCTAAATCTTCACGCGCCAAATAGACCGAGGCGTCGTCTGATGAGTCATAACCGACGATAAGTTTGTCATCATACACCTTGGGCAGATTATTCAGCAGTTGAGAGAGGACCTCCGGTCCCAGTTTTGAACCTCAGCCACCGGCAGTAGTCATTGATGTCAGTTTAATTTCGTCCATTTGTCGTTCTTTCATTTTTTACTAAAAAATCTACTAAGCGAACTTAGTCGTTATCTTTTGGTCTTGCATCCTTGACAGTATCAACATGTGTAGGAAGATGAGGTAATTCGGGCACTTTCAGATTGATGGAGCGTGGCTTATTAAGAAAATGCCAGGTCTTGCGGGTGCCTCCGTATTCGCCGTCTACCGTCATGGATTTCATGTCATCAAGGAACTCAAACTCACAATCAGAGATAAGTTCTCTGATTATCAGGGGATCACTATTGTTGCTAATCAGATTCTTAAGCATAGGCGCTATCTGCATTATGTTTTCCGGTGTACGAACCATGATAAGTTCGAATTTGCCATCATCAAAACGGGCCCCTTCGATCTCAAGTACTCCGCCGATAGAACTGGAATTGGCAACTGCACCGAAAATTAAGGATTCTTCAGTAACACAGTTATCTCTTGTGATCCTGACTCTCAGGGATTCGATGGTAGAAAGAGATTTAATGCCACCGAGAACATAAGCAAAATAGCCCAGAGATTTTTTCAGGTTATGCGAAGTCGCATATGATGTTTCGCTGAATGCTCCAAAACTGGTCACGTAAGTGAAATGATGCGGCAGTCGATCCGGTTCAGCAGGTGCAACTCCGTCGGGCAGATCCTGCCGAAGAAAAACTTCACTGCCGCTGATAGCACCAATATCAATGGCGAAAGATGGTCCGTATAACATTGTTTCAGCTACTAAGTGAGCTTCAGAGGGGAGATTAAAACTTTTAGCCATATCACAGGTGGTACCTATAGGCAGAAAGGCGAGAAAAGGCCGCTTTTCCAAAAGCATCAAGCCTGAAACTACTTCGGACAGGGTACCATCGCCACCGCAGGCGCAGACAAAATCATAATCAGAACCCTCTGCCGCTGCGATTAAAGTAGCGTCGAAGCTCTGCGCAGTTTCCCGGATGGTTACATCGACTCCAAGCTTCAGCAGCTCCTGCTCCAGTTCCAGCCAGGGTTTAGAAGTAGTGTGTCTCCCGGCAACGGGATTTGCAATCATCAGTACCTTAGTCATGTCCTTCTTTCTATTACTAAAAACCTGCTGTATTTCTTTTTTTTATCAAAGCGGTGAAGAATCTTAGTGCCGGAGTACCGGGTCTGTTGTCAGGTGTTACCAGCCAGAAATGACGTTTCAGATCCGCAGAATCAGCTTTTAGATCAATAACTTCGCCTCTTTCGATGTAGGGTCTTGCTGCCTGCTCCGACAGCAAAGTATAGCCAAGCCCGCCTTTTACGCTATGCAGGGCCATGCTGGTTCCGTTTACTTTGGCAACAGTGTTCAGCTCTTCAGGATCGATATGGTAGGAGTTAAAAAAATTGTAGGATTCCAGCCAGGTGCCTGAGCCTTCTTCACGTCTGATAAAGGGCCAGTTTGCCAAATTATTGCGGTTTACTTTTGCTACGGAGCTGAGATATGGTTCCTGTGGCGGAGCTATCAGGAGCAAAGATTCTTCGGCAATCTTTGTAAAAAGTAAACCTTCATATTCCAGCTTTGTTCCCACGATAGCCAGATCTGCACGCTGTTCGTAAACAGCGGCTGCTGCACCGGTACTGTCCGTTTCGATTATGTTGTAAGAAAGGTCAGGGAAAGTTTCCTGCAATTGAGGTAATGAATCGGGAAGAAAATAAAGAGCAGGTATAGTGGAAACAGCTATCCGTAATGTGTTGTCATTCTTAATAGTATAGGACCGCAGGTCGGCTTCAGCCTCATCCAGGAGAGCAATAATCTGCTTGGCATAAGCATAGAGAAGCTTGCCCGCTTCAGTGGCAGTAGATGATTTAGTGGAACGCATCACTAACTGTACAGATAATTCATCTTCCAGGGAATTGATATGTGCGCTTACAGTAGGTTGAGACAAGGCGAGTTCCTGAGCAGCCTGAGAAAAGCTGCCAGTGTCGATTACTGCCACAAAAGATTTCAGATCACGAAAGGTAAGCATTCTTTCATAATAATACGTCAATTGTTGATTTCGTCAACATATCGATGAATTTCCAGACCAAGTTCCAGGCTGCCACAGGCGACTAACTGATGACTTTACGCTGTGACGTTATGACGATACGATTTCACCCTGAAGCTGGAGAATTTTACTTTATTCCACCACTTCAACTCTGATGGTGTTGGTTGTACCACTGCGGCCACTGGCTGAACCCCCGGCGAGGACAATAGTGTCTCCGCTACTAACTAAGGAAGACAGTTTAGCAACTTCGACAGCTTGCCGAAATACTTCGTCAGTCGAGGAGGCGACAGCTACCAGGTATGGCTTTACGCCCCAGTTCAGATTCAATTGCTGTTGTGAACTTTCACTAACAGTCATTGCTAAAATGGGACATTCAGGCCGGAAGCGAGAAATTAAACGAGCTGTATTCCCGCTATAAGTCATGACGACAATGGCTGCAGACTTTAAATCTTTGGCTGTTGAAGCCGCTGCATGGCTAATTGCATCAGGTACATTATTACACTGGTATATAAGTTCAAAATCCCTATTAGCCCAATAATCGATTTCGTTTTCGATACCCTCTGCAAAACGGGCCATCGTTTCCACGGATCTTACCGGATACTTGCCGACAGCTGTTTCACCTGAGAGCATAAGGCAACTTGTGCCATCCAGGACAGCGTTAGCAATATCAGATACTTCTGCTCGGGTTGGTCTTGGATTTTTAATCATTGAATCCAGCATCTGAGTAGCAATGATAGAAGGTTTTCCGCTCTGATAGCATTGCTTAATCAATCTCTTCTGCACCATAGGCACAGACTCTGGCGGTATTTCAACACCCAGGTCCCCACGGGCCACCATCAGCCCATCTGAAGCTTCAATAATCTCAGCACTATTGTCGATACCTTGCTGGTTTTCAATTTTAGCGATGATCTTGATAGACTGCCCGCCTTCCTTATTCAGTGCTTGTCGTGCCTGCAGGATGTCATCAGCATTGCGGGCAAAGGAAACAGCGATATAGTCAACTTCATTTTGTGCGGCAAATTTAATGTCAGAATAATCTTTTTCATCCAGGGCGGGAAGAGGTGTAGGAGTGTTGGGCAGGTTTACCCCTTTAAAGTCTGAAAGCTCGCCCCCGACTACTACGGTAGTATGTACTACTCTGTCCTCAATAGCGACTACGAGCAGTTCAATCAAACCGTCATCGATCAGAATAGGAGTTCCAGCTTTAACTGCCCGGAAAAAGTCCTTGTAGTTGACGCTCATACGCTTTTCATCGCCAACAAGCTCTTCAGAATGAATATAAAAGTCCTGACCGGTTTGTAAAAAAACCTTAGATCTTACAAAGCTGCCGGTACGGATTTCAGGCCCTTTCAGGTCCAGAAGGATAGCAATTGGCAGGCCACTCTCCTGACGCAGTTTTTTAAGTGAATCTATTATTTCTGCGTGCTCATCTTGTGTACCGTGCGATCGGTTAAGACGCGCTACATCCATTCCAGCCAGGGCTAATTGTTTCAATGTTTCCGGACTTGAGGATGCCGGTCCTATAGTGCAGATAATCTTAGTTTTTCTCATAATTTCACTCTTTCTATTTTTGAGTATAGCAGAGCAAGCCGGAAAAAATGTATCCTGGATCATCAGCCTATGTCTGAGATCATACACTGGCATGTATGAGGACAAATTCGACCGGATAGTCAGTTGTTCAGCGATAATGTTATAATTACAATTTATAGATAGTAAATTTACACAGAAAGTGCGTGCTTCAATTTATGAGATGCCCTGATTGCGGACAAGAAAATGAAACCGGCAATACTTCGTGTCGCTTCTGCGGTAAGCAGTTTGAGGACTCATCTGTGCTTGTAACTGATAAAGAAGATGCAGCTAATGATTCTGATTATGCTGTTTATTCAGAGGGGGCACCCAGTAGAGGAAACAAAACAGCTATCATTATCTCTGTAATTATAGTGCTCTTACTTCTGTTTTTTGCTTTCATGATTTATCGCAGATTAACAAGGGATAAAAGGAATTCTTCCAGCATCTTCCATGAGGAGTCTGAGCCTGAACCGCCTCTTCTTCTGCCCAGCTTCAAAACAGATCCAACCCAAGCTTTTACTATTCGCCCAAAAAGCACGACGGACAGTAATGAGAGCGAGGCAACAGACAGAGCAGAAGCATCGTCTGCAACACAAGCCAGCGAAACAGCCAGCGCCATCACAAACGTCGGAACCACTGAGTCCACCACATCATTCTCAATACGTGTCGTTGTCAATACAGATCTGGAAACGGAAACAGTTTTTAGCGAAGCTGGTGACAGTACGGAAACAGGGCAGGACAGTTCTACTGAGTCTTCTGATCAGTCGTCCGAACCTAGTTCGAAAACTGATCAGGCAGCAGCAGTTCATGTGCATATATTTCCCGATCCCTCAAATCATCCCTTAATCAGACTCTACTATGGTGTAGATATTGATAAAAACGATGAAGGTAAAGCTTTGTTTGAATTCAGCCAGCTTGATTTGCGGATTTTTGAACGCTTAAACAAAGATGATGAATGGCAGGAACAGGTCAGTCTTTATAAGAAGAAAAACTCAAACATCTCTTTGCTGGTTAATTTCGGTCAAAGCTTTGAGACAAGCGGATCCATAAAGGTTTCGCTCTTTGAACTATTAGATGCAATGAAACTAAATCATGATTTACCGGAAAAAGAAGATACAGATGCAAATAATGATTCCAAGCCTGGGAAAGATGAGTCCGAAGCAGATTTGCCGGACGGCTGGGATCAGCTTTCTCTCATTAGTTATGGTTCCCAGCTTTTACTTCAGACTGAACTGACTCCCTATTACTATACTGCTCGTGATGCTATCTGGAATGCCAGCCGGACATCTGGAAGCCGTTTGCTTTTGCACGATGCAATATATAAAGCTGTAGAGCTCACAGCCAAATCAGGTCAGGGAACAGTTGTTATTGTTACTGATGGCAGTTACAGAAATAATGAAAAATCTCTGGATGAGGTTTTGGAACTGGCTACTGAGGAGCGAATTCCCGTATACATAATTTATCTAAGAGAAAAAGAAAGCAATGCAACAGCTGATCTGCCAGACAGACACAGCGAAAAAACACTGAGAGAATTTGCTTACAAAACCCGTGGCGATCTCTTTAGTATTGATGCAGCTTCTGAAAAGTGGCAGAGCCAGCTGACAGCTGCACTCTTATTGGCTCTTGACCGGGATGAGCAAGATACTTTTCTGACATATAAATCTACTTTTAAAACAGCTCCCGACACTCAACATTACTTACGTTTGGAATTCACTTTTGAGGAAGAAGATACTGCAGAAGAATTTAAGTTTTTCGCCGATTCTCTGTATAATATTCCGGTCCCGGATGATAAGGACTAAGGAAGAGATCAGATATAAAGGAGCATAGCGACTTGCAAAATACAGGTATGGTAGCACTACAGGACATTATCGATGATTTCGATCTGGAAGTAATTTCTTCCAACAAAAATCTGAGTGAGATTATGATCTCAGTTGCAGATGTTACGCGTCCCGGATTACAACTGGCAGGGTATTTTAAGCATTTTGGACCGGACCGCATACAGATAATCGGTAATATGGAGATCTCCTACTTGAACTCTCTGCCGGAAAAAGATCAGGTTAACCGGCTTAGCCACCTCATGGCAACCGGAATTCCCTGCCTCATATTAAGCCGCCATCACGAAGCGTCCAATGCTATGCTATACACTTCTGAGAAATATGATGTGCCTTTAATCCAGACAAACGATACAACATCTACTTTTTATGCATCACTGGTTAAGTATCTTAATGTAGAACTTGCACCCCGTACATCAATTCATGGTGTTCTGGTAGAAGTGTTCGGTGAAGGTGTTTTGATCACCGGTGACAGCGGAGTCGGCAAATCGGAAACGGCCCTGGAATTGGTTAAAAGAGGGCATCGGCTGATTGCTGATGATCTGGTGGAAGTGCGCCGGGTTTCAGATACAACTTTGGTTGGCCGCGCACCGGAAATAATCAGACATCTGCTGGAAATCAGGGGTCTTGGCATTGTGGATGTAAAAGAACTCTACGGTGTATCTTCAGTCAAACAGCAGGAAAATATCAATGTGATTATTAATCTTGAATTATGGCAGGAAGGTAAATTTTACAGCCGTCTGGGTAATGAAAACGAGACTACTTCACTTCTGGGTATTGACATGCCTTCTCTTACTATTCCAATACGACCCGGCCGTAACTTAGCTATTATAGTTGAGGTGGCTGCAATTAATCACCGTCAAAAGATGATGGGATATAATGCGACTGATGCCCTAACGGACCGGGTTTTTAACACCCATGGATAAGAATGAAGACTGCAGGATCCGGATTTAAGAAATGAGTAGTTAACGATGTTTGATAAAAAAAGAGCTTTTAACAAGCTAAAGAGGATTAAAGACTTAAATATTGCTGAAGATATGTCCATGGCTCCTTTCAGCAATTTTAAATTGGGCGGACCCGCAGATATATATATAAGACCGCAGACAGAAAAAGCTTTTGTAGCTGCAATTCAGTTGATTCGCCAGGAAGACTGGAAGTTGACAGTTTTAGGTCTTGCGACCAATGTTTTGATTTCCGATCTGGGAATCCGTGGTATTGTCTGCCAGCTTTCTCCGGAAATGGCCGGGATTAATATTTTGGATAATGAACTGACGGCTTCAGCCGGAGCCAGACTTTCAGATCTTGCCGCTAAAGGAGCTGCAGCGGGCTTGGCCGGTCTGGCTTTTTCCAGTGGTATTCCGGGCTCGGTTGGCGGTGCTGTCGTTATGAATGCAGGCGCTTATACGGGGAAAATGGCTGATATTGTTCTGCGCAGTCAATACCTGGATGCAGAAGGACAAGTCCGAACACTGGAAGCTACTGAACATAATTTTAACTATCGTGGCAGTTTTTTTAATGATAATACGGATTGCTTTGTGATCAATACGACTTTTAAGCTTCAACCGGCTCCGGCTCAGGATATCTATGATGAAATGTCCGATATTGCACTGCGCCGTTATAAGTCTCAGCCACTCAATTATCCATCGGCCGGCAGTGCCTTCAAGCGGCCTCCCGGTCACTTTGCAGGCAAGTTGATCTCAGATTCCGGTCTTAAAGGCTTTTGGCATGGTCATGCCGGAGTGTCCGGAAAACACGCCGGTTTCATCATACAGGACGGTAAATCTAATGCATCTGAGGTGCTGGAAGTTTTCCATATTGTGCAGAATAAAGTTTATGAAAACTTTGATGTAATGCTCTATCCCGAGGTAAAGTTTATCGGAGACTGGCAGGAGGAATTGCCACAAAGAAACTCGGATTAAGCTCGCAGTATTAGAAATAGATAAGGACAAGTAATGGAAATAGTAATTATTACAGGCTTATCCGGCAGCGGCAAAAGTTCTGCTGCTCATTATTTTGAAGATATGGGATATTTTGTCATTGACAATCTGCCCCCGCAATTAAGCACCGATATTTTTAATGTATTGGCTGACCGTGAACTAATGGATGATGGAGCCGGCAGTGCCAAACTCGTTCTGGTGATGGACATGCGCAATCCCTATTTGATTGAAAAACTCGTTCCCGCACTGGAAGATATGAAAGAGAAGAAGCTGGATGTAAGCGTGCTATATCTTGAGGCGTCGGAGAAAAGCCTGATCAGCCGTTATAAGCAGAGTCGCCGGGACCATCCTCTGTCTGCAGGCAGAAGCCTGATCGAAGCTATTCGTCTGGAACAGGAATTAATGTTGCCGGTCCGGGAACTGGCAACAGAAATTATTGATACATCTGTGCTCAGCTTGGCTGAACTGCGGGACTCACTTTTCCGGATTTTTATGGATAAAACAGATTCAGCTGCCCGGATAACGATATTTTTGCAGTCATTTGGATTCAAATACGGCATCCCCTCCGACTGTGACAATGTAGTGGACGTACGCTTCCTGCCCAATCCCTTCTATATAGATGAATTGAGGCCTTTATCCGGTTTGGATCAGCCAGTTAAGGACTATATTGATCATATGCCTGAGACAGATGAATTTCTTAAATTGCAGAAAAACTTCTATGATTTCGCCCTTCCCCTATATATAAGGGAAGGAAAAGCGCGTTTGCATATCGGAGTAGGCTGTACTGGCGGCCGGCATAGAAGCGTGCACCTGGCAGAGCGGCTGGCAGGCCTCCTGACCGGTGACTTAAGCCGTATTGTTATTGATCATCGAGATATTGAGCGTGATTTGAAAGATAGCGGGTCAACGCCAATGCCGTAATGACGTATGTTCCTCAGGATGATGTTATGAGCTTTTCAAGTAAAGTGAGAGATGAACTATTATCTAAGTTATCCGCTAAAGAGTGGACTAAAAGCACTGCCCTGACAGCATTGTCGTCTTTTTCACTGCTTTCGCTAAAAGCTCAGCCAGGCCAGCCTTTTGTTCTGCGGGTATCGCGCAGGGAAACTGCTCGTCTGATTTCTGACTTGGCCAGACATGTGTCGGGACAAGCGCAAGTTGTCAGCAAAGGTAAGCGCGACCAGCAAATAGAGTTGGATCTCAAGGGTCAAGAGTGGGAACTGATTAACTATGATTTTTATGCTTTTGTGAAAACCAGGCCGCAGTCGGACTGGTGGAATATACTAGCACCACTTTTCCTGGCTGCAGGCTCTATGTCAGACCCCTTAAAGCGGATTTATCACCTGGAGATCAGCCCACTTGCAGCTACACGTAATGAGGAGTTGTGCGACATCCTGCTTGCTATGGAACTTCCCTTCCGGCAGACAGGCAGTAACAAGCGCAAAGCTGTCTATCTATCCAGCGGTGATGATATCTCTGATTTCCTTCGTTTGTCAGGAGCACATCTGTCATTGCTGCGTTTTGAGGAAGCCCGTTCTGAATTAGAACTGCTGGGAACAGTTCAGAGACAAGTGAATTTTGATGAAGCTAATATTGAACGGATGACCAAAGCGGTCGGGAGGCAAATGGAAAGTATCGACATTATTGAGCGGAGCCTTGGTCTGGAATCTATACCTCTGCAATTGGCTGAAACAGCGCGGCTTCGCCTGGAGAATCCTGAGCTCAGTCTGGCAGACTTAGGTGAATTAATGACACCGCCAATCGGTAAGTCGGGAGTAAGTCACCGTATGAGACGCTTGCATGCCTTGGCAGATAAGATAATTGAATCGCAAGAGTAACACCGGATATCCTGACGTGCTATAATAATTCTAATTTTCTAAGCTAGCCGGAATACTGTCATATGAATTAAGCTGGTTAAATTGACTGATGAACTGAGGACTGAAAAGTATGAGCGAGGAAAATAAAACAAACGCATCACATATTATTCAGAATCCCGAGATTATAGAGTGTAAGTACTCAATTTTCCGGCATGGCTATGTTCATGCTTTTATCAATCTGGAGAGGCGAATTTTCTATTGGCAGGATAGTAATCAATGGAATAAAAATTATGTGCGGTCGCTCAATGAGGAGAAAACTGCAAAGGCACGGGAAATCCTTAAAAAAATGCCTTATCAGCCGATGCTAAGTCAGGATGAGGTTGAGAATCAGGTATCAGAAAACTGCCCCTTTTATTGGAAAATAACAATACGGGGAAAAGAGCGGGCAAATATCTATGAAGGCAATGACCCCAGTGACGGATTCTTAAGAAAATTTATGGCTCTAATTGAAGAGACAAGTGATCTTACCTTGTTCTGGTGATGAGATGGATTATTTAGAAGGTTCTCTAATAGGTCCGATCTGGAGCGATACAGAGTATAAAAAAAGGAGACATTTGGGTGCTCACATAATTTTGTCTGTATTAATGCTGCTATTTTTTGTCTTATCATATCTGCGTCCGCAATGGACGGATCGCTTCATTTTTGTTCCATATCCAGGATCTTTAGTATTTCTGATTATTCTTGTTCTTCTAACCCCTCTCTTGTCCAGTTTTTATTACCGTCTGCCACTTGCGATCAGACCCTTACTGTTAATACTCTATATGTTTAAATATATTCTTCTCTTTTATATCTTGCTGCATTTCTTTTTGCCGCTGGTGCCGGAGCAGATAGACGATGCATCTGTTCTTGTTTTAGAGCGGATGGATAATCACATTTCCGCATCCATTGGCTTTTTTGAATTTGCAGGCAGCTTGTTCGGTATGATTCTGGGAATTGTTGCAGGTGGTTTGTGGGTTGTACTGGAGATGCTCCTTATCGTGGCTCTCCTCCTGACTGTACCCTTGCTTTCCTTTGGTCTGATAAGGGGAATACAGTATCTGCTCGATTTCACATATAAAAAATATGTTTTCCAGCCTATTATCGACGGAAAAAAACGGAAAAGGAGAGCTCCCGGTATCCGCCAAAGTCCAATAGAAGACCTGGATAGCCATACACGCACCCGCATTCCCGTTCAGTTTCCCAGAGAGAATGACAGGGACAGCGATGATTCAGCTCAATAATCTCTCAATAAGAATTTTGCCGAAAATAATCCAAACTCTTGTCACAATAGTGGTGTATTATTCTTGAGAATTAATTAGTATTAGTTTTATCTTGGAGGTAAGAGCTAAATGAACATGCAAACGCCGAATTATGATTCTGGATCTTCGAATAAATCCTCCTATGATCCTTACAGCAACAGTTACCGCAATCAGGAGCCGCCAAAAAGACGTGGACCTGCAGTTATTGCTATCATCGCTACTGTTTTAGTAGTTGCCATCCTTTTCACAGGCTTGAATTTACTCTTGTATAGATTTGTTAACAAAACATATCTTGATGGGAACTCAAATGGGGACAGCAATCCAAGTCAGAGACCACCAGCTATCCAGAATACAGAGCCTAATAGTGGGACTGACAGCGAAAACCCTCCTCCTTTACAAACTGAAAAGCCTGATCAAACTGAAAGCGGTGTTGTAAATCCTAATTTTTCACTGGAAGAGTTTGCTCCTCCTTTGCCACAAGAAGGCAAGAAACTCCTGACTATTCCTGAGCTGTCAGAGAAAAACAGTCCTGCGACCGTCGCTATCTATACAAATATTACGACTCAGGGCGGATTTGGTGTTGTACAGGAGAGCACCGTCTCAGGCTCAGGTTTTATTATTACTGAAGATGGCTATGTCATAACCAACGCACATGTTATTGAGGACCACACAGCTGTTTATGTTTATCTGGACAATAACTCGCGCTATGAAGCAGCTGTTGTCGGCAGTGATGAATACGCAGATATAGCTGTTTTAAAAATAGAGGGAAAAGGTGTCAGTTTTCCTACGGTTTCTTTTGGGGATTCAGATCAGGTTCAGGTGGGTGAACTGGCTGTCGCTATAGGTAACCCTACGGGCCAGCTTCGCGGGACAGTTACCCAGGGCATCATTTCTGCAGTAAAACGAGAATTGACCGGGAGCACTCCTTTGCGGCTGATTCAAACAGATGCTGCTTTGAATCCGGGAAATTCCGGAGGCCCGCTCTTTAACGCTTACGGTGAAGTGATCGGGATCAATCAGTTGAAGATTTTAGATGACGGATCCGGTCAGCCAACCATTCAGGGCATAAGTTTTGCGATACCTTCAAATGCTGCCATACCGATTATTGAAAGTTTAATCCGGACAGGAAAGCATGAGTGGCCAATGTTGGGTATTACTGTAATCGCACTGGAAGAATTTGATGCTCAGGAGAAAGACTTGCGTTATCCCGGAGTGCTTATTGTTACTGTGGAAAAAGGAAGTGCTGCTTCTTTGGCCGGTTTGAAGTCCGGTGATGTGGTTTTTGAGGCTGAAGGTCAGCCTGTAGCAAGTACCGGTGAGTTGAACGACATCAAGAACACGCTTGATGTCGGTGATTCCATGACCGTGAAATTTGAAAGAAATGGTGAGGAGATGGAGGCGACTGTGATCCTGCAAGGACGCTAGAAAGAGGAGACGATGAAAGAAAAAGAACACGTTAAGCTGGAATTCGGCAATGAGTTTGATGGTGTTTTAACAGCTGAAAACGGAACAGTAGCTATAGGTGGAAAAGAAGGTCAGTTAAGGCCCTACAACTTGCTTCTGGGAGCCTTGCTATCCTGTCTTTATGCCACGTTTTTAGACATTGTGAAAAAGATGAAACTTGAATTTGACAGCTGTGAAATGACAGCTGATGGAGTTAAGCGTGAGGAAACCCCTGCTACTCTGGAGTATGTGAAAGTAACTATGGTCATCTCCGGTGCTGCTGAAGAGCAAAGTGATCGTTTCAGGCGTGCAACGGGTCTGGCAACAAAATACTGTTCTGTGTACAAGACCATTAGTTGTGTCAGTGAGATGGAGCTGGAAGTTCAGTTCAAATAAATCCTGATGAGCGGTTAGTCATCAGCTTGATTACATCACTCAGGGGGAGACCTAATGAGACGAAAAGGGTCAATTAAGGAGCTTATCTCACAGCTGATTATTTTGGTTATTTTTGCTGTATTTCTGTATCTTATTAACAGCGAATTAACAGGCCGGCCTGAATTGAGCAGCATCAATTGGTTGCGCAATATTTTCTATATAGGCCTGGCAATATTTGCAATTCTGTTTTTGCTCTTTTTTTATCAGGTTTTTAGCAATCATGCTCTCGAACGTTATGACCCCGGCAGCCCGGAGAGCCTGCGTCGTTTATCCAAACTGCGCCGATTCATGCTTCCAAGGAAGTATCAGCATTTGCAGGAAAGATGGCCGGAAGCACTCAATGAAATTAAGAGTTTTTTTGTAGGTAAAAATTACAATTTAGGCAACAGCGAGCATTTTGATTTCATTTTCGAACGGGAACGCTCAATTGCAAGTCCCTGGCGGGGACGGCATTATTTCAAGCGCAGCTTCGTTTGCTATCATCCAATGCTGAATGTACTGATAGTGGATCAAAAACTGAAGCAGGCAGAACGCTGGATTGATCACTTTTGGGAAACGGCTGCTTCAGAACAGAATTTTCTCATTTTTCTAACTGATATGGAAAATTTTGACGAAATAAGTTCTGCCGGTGCCGGTGTTGTTAATTTTCTGGGAACAATGAAATATGGCAGTCTCTATCCGGTTTTGATTGATCTGGATGGGGCGCGATTTTTTTTCCCGGTGGATGTCACTATGCTGAAGCGTCGTGACCGCTTGTATTACTATTACTACCGCCGGCAGATCAAAAAGCTGGTCATCGGGGCAGGGAAGAGGTCAGTGGTCAGTCCTGATAATGGTACAGAGGCTGTCTATGCCCCGAATAAGAAGAAGATTGAAAAGGCTGAGAAAAACAAGTTGACATAATTTCTAGTCTTGGTTATGATATCAAAGCTGATACGGGTGATTAGCTCAGCTGGTTAGAGTGCCTGCGTGACATGCAGGAGGCCATAGGTTCAAGTCCCATATCACCCACCAAAAGAAAAACGACAGTAGCAAGGGCCACTGTCGTTTTTTATTGTTCAGCAGACTGTCTGCTTGAGGAGCGGCTATGGACAGACCATAGCTTTATTCGGGATCATCTGCAGCCGCAGGCGCATTGATTTTATCTTCAATCTTTCCCAGAACTTCGGAGGTGAGTTTGAGTGGGTTATCTGTCGCAGAAAGATTCTCTACTATATAGCTGATATGCTCTTTCAACAAATTGAATGTCGAGGCTGAGATCGCATGTTCAACCTCACAGGCATCCTGCTCAGCAGTTTGCGGGTCAACGCCCATGGCCTTGAAAAGTTCAGTCAGAAAGAGATGACGCTCGTAGACTTTGCTGGCGATTTCATGCCCTGTCTCAGTCAGTATGAGCTTTCCATGTTCGCCGATCGTGATATAACCCTCATCTTCCAGAATGTGTACTGCGCGGCTGACACTGGGTTTTGAAAAGCCCATGGCTCTTGCCAGATCGACCGCTTTAACGACCGGCTGGTGACGGCTGAGGATGAATATATTCTCCAGATAATTTTCTAATGACTCGGGAAGATTCATAGATAACCTGCCTTTATATTTTTGACCGCCGGCCTGTAAGCAAAATCTGGTTTTAAGAGCAATTTAGCGGCAAATTCCTTTTCATTATACATGATGATCCGCGATCCGCGGCAGACGGAGACAATTGACAGGCCTGCTTGTGGTAGAATATTGCGGTGAAAAGACACATTTATCATGGAAGGATCAGACAGATGAATATTGCAGCACCAAAGGGAACAAAAGACATTTTGCCGGATGAGATGTCGCGCTGGCATGCAGTCGAAAATTTATTCGCCTCAGTCTGTGAACGCTACGGTTATAAAGAGATAAGAATACCGACTTTTGAGCAGACCGAATTGTTTGCCCGCGGTGTTGGCGGTTCTACTGATATCGTACGTAAAGAAATGTATACATTTGAAGATAAAGCGGGACGCAGCATGACTCTGAGACCTGAGGGCACTGCAGGCATTGCCCGTGCTTATATTGAAAATGGTATGGCTTCTTTGCCGTCACCGGTTAAACTTTATTATGATATGTCTTTTTTCCGTTATGAAAAAATGCAGAAAGGTCGTTATCGCGAATTCTGGCAGCTTGGTTGTGAGATTATCGGCAGCCCCAGCGCTTATGCTGATGCAGAAGTAATTGCTATCCTGGATACCTTTTTCACGGAGTTGGGTTTGGCGGAGCGGCAACTGGAATTAGGAAGTATCGGTTGTCCCCAATGCCGGCCGGATTTTTTGAATGCATTACGTACGCATTTTGAACCCAATCTGGGACAAATGTGCCCTGACTGCAAGGAACGTTTTAAAATCAACCCCTTGCGCATTCTGGATTGTAAAGTGGAGAGCTGCCAGCCTTTCATTGCGGATGCTCCTTCACAGCTGGACTATCTCTGTTCTGATTGTGAAGCACATTTTGCCAAAGCCAAACTGGCTTTGGAAGGGCTGGGTATCTCCTACAATATAAATAGAAGTATGGTGCGCGGGCTAGACTATTACTCCCGTACAGTATTTGAATATGTCTCAACACATGTCGGTACACAGGGATCAATTTGCGGCGGAGGCCGTTACGATGGCCTGATAGAAATTTTGGGAGGCAAGCCTACTCCGGCGGTTGGTTTTGCAATGGGAATTGAACGTCTGCTTCTGGAGGTAGAAGCTCAGGGAATCAAACTGCCTGCAGCTGCGCCGGCAGATCTCTTCATCATCTCTTTTCCTGAAACAGCAGCCTCCGCTATGACCCTGGCTCAAAAATTGATCCGGTCAGGTTTGAATGTACAGACAGATGTGATGGAACGCTCCATGAAGGCCCAGATGAAGCAGGCTGACCGCAGTAACGCAGAATTTCTGGTGGTTTACGGGGCAGAAGAGCTGGCAGCTAAACAGTTTTTGATTAAACGCCTGTCAGATGGGGCAGAGGACACAGTAGCATCAGATGATCTGGCGGAATTTTTACTGAAAGCAAGAGAAAAGTAATAAAGTAATGCACATTAGTGCTGTTAGATAGTAAAATTACTTAATAGTATTTACATATAGGGAGAATTATTGTGAGCGAATCTATGGGAAATTGGCGGCGGGACTGCCGTTGTGGCGAAGTCAATGAAAAACACTTGGGCAAAGAACTGACTCTGATGGGCTGGTGCCATAAACAGCGAGATTTAGGCGGTTTGATTTTTATTACTTTACGTGATATTTCAGGTGAAGTGCAGATAGTTATTGACGACGATTCACCGGCTGAGGCCAGAGAAAAAGCAGCTACTGTCAGAGGGGAATTTGTTATTGCCTGCCGTGGCGTTTTGCGGCGCCGTCAGGATGAAAACCCGGACATGAAGACGGGCGCTTTCGAACTGCATGCCTCTGAGCTGCGCATTTTTTCAAAAGCAAAGACTCCTCCTTTTTACATTGAAGAGAATATCGATGTCAAGGAATCACTACGTCTGGAAAATCGTTACCTCGATTTACGCCGGCCGGACATGCAACGTAAGCTCATGGCCCGCCATCGCATTACAAAGATAGTACGCGACTTCTTTGACAGCCAGGGTTTCCTTGACATTGAAACACCAACCCTGATCAAGAGTACACCGGAAGGTGCACGTGACTATCTGGTTCCGTCACGCATTTATCCTGGTAAGTTTTTCGCCTTACCGCAGTCTCCGCAGATTTTCAAACAGCTGCTGATGCTTGGCGGTTATGACAAATATATGCAGATCGCCCGCTGTTATCGGGATGAAGACTTGCGTGCCGACCGACAGCCCGAATTTACGCAGATTGATATAGAAATGAGCTTCATCGGTGAAGACGATGTAATGGATGTGAATGAGCGCTTCCTGGCATATCTGATGAAAGAGTTTCATGGCTATAATCTGGAATTGCCACTGGAACGAATGAGCTGGCATGAAGCCATGTCACGTTTCGGATCAGATAAACCTGACCTGCGCTTTGGCATGGAGATTCAGGATGCCAGTGATCTGGCTGCGGCGACCGAATTTAAAGTTTTCACATCTGCTCTTGAAGAGGGTGGTATGGTTGCTTATATCGCTGTACCAGGCGGCAATGACATGAGCCGCCGCGAGCTGGATGATCTGAACGCTTACCTGCAAAGCAATACAGCTGCCAAGGGGATGGCCTGGGCTTCACTTGTTGATTGTGAGCTTAAAGGTTCGATCCGGAAGTTCATTGACGAAGATTTCATGAGAAGCTGCCTGCGTCGTGCTGATGAGGATGATACTGCTCAACTGCTTTTCGTTTCGGACTCCGACCCTAATACCTGCCTGGAGATTCTGGGAGCATTGCGTAACGAAGTAGCCAGGCGCCGTAATATGATTGATCAGCAAGCCTATCGCTTCTGCTGGATTACTGAATTCCCCTTGTTTGAATGGGATGAGGAGGACAAACGTTATGTTTCCATGCATCATCCTTTCACGGCACCGCTCGAAGCAGACTTTGAATTGCTGGACACAGATCCTGCCGCAGTACGTTCCCGCAGCTATGACATCGTCTTGAACGGCACTGAGCTGGGTGGCGGCAGCATTCGTATCCATGAACAGGACTTGCAAAAAAAGATCTTTAGCTTACTGGGTTTCAGTGAAGAAGAATATCAGCACCGTTTCGGTTTTTTGCTGGACGCTTTTCAATACGGAGTGCCTCCGCACGGCGGACTTGCCTATGGTCTGGATCGCTTGGTGATGCTTCTGATCGGTGAAGATAACATTCGTGAAGTTATTGCTTTTCCCAAAGTACAAAACTCCAGCTGCCTGATGACCAAAGCCCCGTCAGCAGTTTCGGACGAGCAATTAGCAGAATTGGGTATTAAATTGTAGAAAGCTGATCTTGATGCAGTCAATAGAAAACAATGAGCTGAGTAATAATGAGGCTGACCTCAATGAGGGAAATAGCAAACACATAATTCGCTCATCGAAACTGAAGGGCCAATCTCAGAATATGAGCTCCTCACCGGTTTTACGTGATGAAGAGGCCGGTGAAGCTCTATTCGAAGCTTTTGGTGAACAGGAGCGAAAGCTGGATATCGCACTTAAAAAAAGCTTAGGTCTGGATGATAATGTTGGCATGAAAGCTAAAAAAGACAGGCAGCCGGTATCGCGTTTACGGAGTGTTTTAAGCTTTATGCTGACGCTGGCCATATGTGTTGTTTTTGCGCTTCTTTTTACTCGTTTTGTTCTGCAGAGAAATACTGTTAAAGGTATATCTATGGAACCTACTCTGCTAGAAAAAGATGAGCTTTTTGTTGACAAAATATCTCATTTATGGAGAGATTATGACCGGTTTGAACTGGTTACTGCCACAACTGATAAAAGGACTGTCGATGGCAAAGCCATGGTTGTTATAAAAAGAATCATCGGCCTGCCGGGAGAGAAGATTGAAATTTCTGAGGGAGCAGTTTTTATTAATGATGTGGAATTAGCTGAGCCCTATCTGGATGATAGTGTATTAACATATGTTTTAGCTGATTCTTCCCTGGAAGTAACTTTAGCTGAGGATGAGTATTTTCTTCTGGGTGACAACCGCCCTGACAGTTTTGACAGCAGGCATTTTGGCCCGGTGAAAGAAGCCGATTTAATCGGCAGAGTCTGGATCAGGTTCTATCCCTTTGACCGATTTGGCAAACCATAATATATTATCTATGGTTAAATACGTTTCAGATATTTTTCTTAAGAGAGGACAAGATGGAAAAAATTCCACCTTCACATATTAGAAACTTCAGCATTATTGCTCATATAGACCACGGCAAATCTACGCTGGCTGATCGTCTGATTGAGCATACCGGTGCCTTGACTTCACGTGAGATGCAGGAGCAGGTTCTGGATGATATGGAGCTCGAGCGTGAGCGCGGCATCACGATAAAAGCACGTGCGGTACGTATGCTTTATAAATCTCAGTCCGGTGAAATGTTCATCTACAACCTGATCGATACACCAGGTCACGTTGACTTTAACTATGAGGTTTCGCGTTCTCTGGCTGCTTGCGATGGTGCGATTCTGGTTGTTGATGCCTCGCAGGGTGTGGAAGCGCAAACACTGGCTAATGCCTATCTGGCGATAGATGCGGATCTGGAAATCCTTCCGGTTATTAATAAGATTGATCTCAAGACAGCTCGTCCGGAGGAAGTAAGACAGGAAATTGAAGATGTACTGGGCATTGATGCCGCAGATGCACCACTTATCTCGGCCAAAAATGATATTAATATTGATGATGTCCTTGAGGCTATTGCCATAAAGTTACCGCCGCCTGTGGCTGATGACAGCAAAGCTCTGCGTGCCCTGGTCTTTGACTCAGAGTACGATACTTATCAGGGCGTAATTGTGCATGTCAATGTTCAGGATGGTAAGATTTGTGCCGGTGATGAAATCAAGATGATGCACAGCGGGAAAAAGTTTACTGTAACTGAACTGGGGACTTTTCTGCCGGGCAGTTACAGCTCTGTTGAATGTTTAAGTGCAGGTGATGTGGGTTATGTCATCGCCAGCATCAAGAATGTGCGTGATACGGCGGTAGGGGAGACAATCACAACAGTGGAAAATCCGGCCTCAGAAGCTTTGCCGGGTTACAAGCCCGTACAGCAGATGGTTTATTGCGGTATGTACCCTGTCGACGGCGGGGACTATCCTGACCTGCGGGACGCCCTGGAAAAACTGCAGTTGAACGATGCTGCGCTCTCTTTTGAACCGGAAACATCAGCAGCACTTGGTTTTGGCTTCCGTTGTGGCTTTCTGGGCCTGCTGCATTACGAGATCATTCAGGAACGTCTGGAGCGTGAGTTTGATCTGGATTTGATCAGCACAGCGCCATCGGTTGTTTATAAATTGAACCTGGTATCAGGCGAAACGATCAATCTTGATAATCCGACTAACATGCCTGCTGTAGAAGAAATTGAGAGTATTGAAGAGCCGATTGTACGTGCTTCTATTATGACTCCCACTGAATACATCGGCAATATTATGTCTCTCTGCCATGAACGCAGAGGCATTTATGTCAATACAGAATATCTCGATGAAAAGCGGGTTAATCTGCATTTTGACCTGCCGCTGAACGAAATTATTTACGATTTCTTTGATGCCTTGAAATCACGTTCCAAAGGTTATGCTTCTTTGGATTATGACTTCAAAGACTATCAAGTTTCTGATCTGGTTAAACTTGATATCTTAATAAATAATGAAGTCGTTGACGCCCTGACCTTTATTATTCACCGTGACCATGCCTACGCGCGTGGACGCAAAATGGCGGAGAATCTTCAGGAAAATATTCCGCGTCACCAGTTTGAAGTTCCGATTCAGGCAGCCATAGGAGGCAAGATCATTGCCCGTGAAACAGTCCGTGCCTATCGCAAGGATGTAACTGCCAAATGCTACGGTGGTGATATTTCGCGTAAAAAGAAGCTTCTGGAAAAACAAAAAGAAGGCAAGAAACGTATGCGTCAGGTGGGCAGCGTAGAAATACCACAGGAAGCTTTTATGAGCGTGCTTAAACTTGACGAATAACCATAAAACGGTACAATACAATAGTCCTGCGGATATGGTGGAATTGGCAGACACGCTGGATTTAGGTTCCAGTGGGAAACCGTGCAGGTTCGAGTCCTGTTATCCGCACCAAATGGCTAAGGTCCGCTCCGGATGGGGCGGACCTTTTTCTATATCCAAGAAACCCCAGTAGCCAGGTTCCTTTTAGGTGAAAGCCAAAACCCATGTTATTTCGCAAATTGATTAAACTGAAAGCGCCCGGTTGACCGGAAGGCCCACTAATCCTGGCTTCCTTTACAAAAGTGTAAATTGATTTGTAAAACACGAAAAAAGCCAGACTGCAACCGGTAGTTGCCTAATAGTTGCTAGTATAGAAGTATAAACGGGCTATTATGAAAGCGAATGGAGGTGATTGTAGTGTCTTTAGGCAATAGAATTAAGGAGCAGCGAAAAAAGACAGGAATGTCCCAAGAAAAATTGGCTGAACTTGTCGGTGTCAGCCGACAAGCCGTCACAAAATGGGAGGCGGACATATCTGCTCCGAGCACAACTAACCTCTTTGCCTTAGCAGAGATACTGGGGACAAGCGTGGATGTGCTGATGGATACTGAAACGGATGAAAGCATACGATCCTTAGCGGAGCAAGCCTATTATCTATATAAAAAGGAAGAAGAAAAGAAGGCTGCGGATTAGCGGAGAATGAGAAAAGAGAATAGTCGCATCGCACTAATCATTGCGGTGTGCTATATCGGCGTCATTGTTCTTGGCTTGATTATATCCGGGAGCTTTGGAGAAGCAAGTCTTTTGCTTGACAGGATATCTCACTATGCTCCCTTGCTCATAGCTGCAGTAATCTCAATTCTGTCAGCATTTGTTGGTAAACGGATTCTCTCTATTGTGACCTTTGCCGCCAATGTCTTAGGAGCGCTTCTCGGAATATGCCTGGAAAACGGTTATACAGGTTCTCAATACGGTGTGAGCTATTTTGGATGGGCAGTTTGGGGCGGCGTATTTATCGTTTTTCTAGTAGCGGGCATTATGTGGGAAATATCTGTATCAAAGAATGAAAAAGGAATCGGAAAAAGACCTGTCTGCTATCCGGAAGAGTCTTGGCTGTGATGTTAATCTTTATAAGATATTTCTTGTGTTGATTATTTTAATGCTTGGCACCGATTACCAAAATTGGCTCTATATAGGAAAACATTGACAGTGTTACTACTGCTCCTAAGTATAGGCTAATCAAATCGGACAATTTGTACTCAGTACGTTTACTTGTGAGAAAACCTGAAGTATAGTTTACAACAAATGCAAATAGCATTAGAGCCGACAACTCTATCACACCTCGTTTTGTAAACAACATTATGAAAGAATAGCCGAGAATCCCAATTATCAAAAAGACGATCATTGTTATTTTTTTCTTAGCCATCTTTTCCATTTTTTTCTCCTTACCATTGTTTCAGCCGCTACTATCCGGGAGCATCTTGAACGGAAAGATTGTCCTGTCAATATGATAGCATATTGATTAATAAGAAGGCAAAAAAACTATGCATGTTGTACATAAAGGAACAGCTCCGGTGATCCGGAGCTGTAATAAGTTAATATTCGCTGTCTGGCACTTTTATTATCGCATCAGCGGTCGTGGCAGGCGTTTGCTGAGGGGCAGCCACTGCACTTTCCGCCGCAGGGTGATTTCCCCTTTTTCTTATCTCTGACCATCACGGTAATGACCAGGGCCACAATCGCGATAAGTACAGCACTGACTATAATCGTTCCGATATTTCCTGCAATCCAAGCTATCATTTCAGCTTCTTCCTTTCCTGCTCAATTAGCTGCTGACATCAACCACTGTTGTCAGCTTGCTGGTTTCTTTGTAAGGTTTAAACAGCATATAGATGATGCCGATGAGGACCACGATGGCAAAGATAAGACCGACTACATTTAAATTACCGGTGAAAAGCCCGCCGAACTGATTTATCATCAGGGCGACAGCATAGGCGAATCCGGTCTGGTAGCCGATGGCAAACCAGGTCCACTTAGCGTTGTTCATCTCCCGCCTGATTGCGCCGACTGCTGCGAAGCAGGGGGCACACAAGAGGTTGAACACCAGGAATGAGTAGCCGGTAACGCCGGTGAACACATTGCTCAGTGTTGTGTACACGTGGCCGGAGGCACCGTAAAGAATACCCATGGTACCGACGATGTTTTCTTTGGCTATGAGCCCGGTAATGGAGGCTACTGCAGCCTCCCATGTTCCCCAGCCGAGTGGTTTGAAGATCCAGGCGATGGCTCCTCCGATAGCTGCAAGTATAGAGTGGCTGATTTCACTTTCTTCCAGCATCCGGAAGCTTCCATCCACTATGCCGAAGTAAGAGGTAAACCACACCGCAATTGCTGACAGAAGAATGATCGTTCCGGCTTTTTTAATGAAGGACCAGCCGCGCTCCCACACGCCGTAAGCAGCAGGGTCAGGCTCATCACCATATTCTTCCAGCGTTTTCAAGGCAGTATTGTAATCAGCAAGTGTTGCTGTTTCGTATTCTACAGCCAGAGTTTCCTCGTCCTCCACGGCATACTGGAAGCTTCCTGCAGGAGCTGAACCATTTTCTTCAAGATAGGTGTCATATCCTTCAACGATGAGAGTCGCTTCAGCGTATTCGTCCGCTGCCTCGCCATATGCGGCGCCGCCAATGCCTAAAAGATGCCAGCCGTCGCCGAAGAGGGCATCGTTGGCCCAGTCTGTGGCCGCCAGTCCTACAGTCACCATGGAAATATAATAAACAATGAACATGACTACCGCAAAAATCGGCAGGCCCAGCCAGCGGTTGGTAACGATCCTGTCAATCTTATCCGAGGTTGACAGCTTGCCCGCATTCTTTTTCTTGTAGCTGTCTTTCAGCAGAGAAGCAATGTAGTTATATCGCTCATTGGTGATGATACTCTCTGCATCGTCATCGTATTCTTTTTCGGCTGACTGAATATCTTCTTCAATATGTGCAAGGATAGATTCTTTAAGGTCTAACTGTTCCAGCACCTTGTCGTCACGCTCAAAGATTTTGATTGCAAACCAGCGTTGCTCTTGCCGCGGCAAATCATGTAATGCAGCTTCTTCTATGTGGGCCAGGGCGTGTTCAACGATACCGGAGAAGGTGTGCATCGGTTCGGTTTTTGTATTTCTGGCAGCATCGATGGCGGCTTCAGCGGCTTCTAGAATGCCCTCGCCCCGAAGAGCTGATATCTCCACGATCTTACAGCCCAAATCACGGGAAAGTTCCGGGATATTGATCCTGTCTCCGTTTTTTCTGACCACATCCATCATGTTGATGGCAATGACCACCGGGATTCCCAGCTCTGTGAGCTGGGTGGTCAGGTAGAGGTTACGTTCCAGGTTTGTGCCGTCTACGATGTTCAGGATAGCATCGGGGCGTTCCATGACAAGATAGTTTCTTGCAATTACTTCTTCCAATGTGTAAGGAGATAGGGAATAGATACCAGGAAGGTCTGTGATGATAACATCATCGTGTTTTTTTAACTTGCCTTCCTTTTTCTCGACTGTAACTCCCGGTCAGTTGCCCACAAACTGGTTGGAACCCGTCAAGCTGTTGAATAACGTTGTCTTGCCGCTATTAGGGTTACCGGCAAGTGCGATTCTGATTTTTTCTGCCATATATTCCTCTCAATTAGTTAGCTATGTCTAACTGCTAGTTTAAAAAAATGGGGGGAAGTCCCCCGGGTGATTACTCAATCTCGATCATATCCGCATCCGCCTTGCGGAGAGAAAGCTCATAGCCTCGAACCGTGACCTCGTTGGGGTCACCCAGCGGTGCCAGCTTACGGATGTATACATTTGTACCTTTGGTGATGCCCATGTCCATGATGCGGCGCTTGACTGCACCTTCTCCGTGGACTTTAACAATCTTTACGGTTTCACCGATTTGAGATTGCCTCAGAGTTTTCATTCCTTTTTCTCCTTAGACCATAATTTTCCCGGCCATCTCGCGGTTAAGGGCGATGCGGGATTCTTTGACATTGACGATAAGATTGCCTGCAATTGAAGAAAGCACTGTGACATTTCCTCCAACGACGAAACCCAGATTTGTTAAGTGTTTTTTAGTTTCTGTGTTTCCTCCGACCTTACGGATTGTATTTTCCTCACCGATACTTGCAACTATGAGTGGCATCATGTCTTCTTCCTCCATATTTAATGGCTTAACAACTGCTAAAATAATTGACGGACTAAAGTTAGCACTTGCTAACTCGTAAGCAGTTTAATGTTTTAGGGCGTGGCTTGTCAATAGAATTTTGGTAACATTTTGTGCTTCTTAAAGAATAGTTAAATTGTGTTAATCTATAGCCAGCTGAAACAAGAAAGTTGGTATATTTTGCCATGAATATACACAAAGTTTCCGAGGTAATCTGCAGCTATGGCCGAAAGGCGGGCGTAACATATTATGCTTCGCACAAGGCCTAAGCGATGAGATTCCAGACAATAGAAAAATTACATAAGAATTCCGATAAGATTGTTGTTTTTATACATGGTTTTATGGGATCTCCATCGCAAGGCAGTGACTTAATGGACTTGGCCTATGAAAAAGGTATTTCCGCTGTTTCTTTACTTCTGCCCGGACATGGGAAAACAGGATTTGATTTTGCCCGGACTACCCTCAGGTCCTGGGAAGAATATCTTGACAAGCAGTTGCTGCGCTTTACATCATATAAGCAAGTATATTTAATTGGTCATTCAATCGGTGGATTGCTGGCAGTTAATGCGAGTTTGAAATTTGATGTTAGCGGCCTTGTACTTATCTCGTCACCGCTGAAACTGAATATTTTGCAAGCTTCTTCAATATCCAAAAGGATTAAACTGCTCTTTAACCGTGTTGATCCCGAGATCAGACAAGCCTACCGAGAATCACACAGCATTGACAAGTCGTACATTTTAAGTATGCCGTTTTGGCTCCGCGTCTTATATCAGCCCTTCAAATTAATGAAAAAAACAGAGCAAAATCTTCCAATGATCCGGGTCCCGACCCTTGTTATCCATTCGGAATCAGATGAAACTGCGTCTTTCAAAAGTTCGGCTATGTTTGATAAACTATTGCTAGAGTCTGATCACGAAATCATTTGCTTAAAAGAGTCCTGGCATAGCTATTTTACAAAAGTGGAAAAAGAAATAATCTATGCAAAAATATCAGGTTTTATTTCCAGATAAGTGAGGTCAGATCTTATGAAAAGAATTGCCTTTAATATGCTTCTTCCTCTGGCCCTGCTACTACTTGTCTGTGCTCTGTTATCTGTCGGCCCGCAATCTCCGCTTGTCTCTGCTGTAGGGATAAGTGAGCAGGAAACTGATCTGGAGAAAAATCCCCGGCCTGAATTTTCCTCGTCTCAGGAGCTTAACATAGCAAAAGCTAAAATGGGTGTTAGAACAGGCAGTATACAGGACGCTTACACAGCGCAATACCTGCCCGGCACAAGCATTCTTTACTTTGAAGGCATCTCCGACATGATCCTGGCACTGACGTCCGGAAAAATTGATGGTTTTATGACTGTAGCTACGCGCGTTCCCTTTATTCTCCGCGAAAATGAAAAGTTAGCAGCCTTTGAGCTGGAGGGGCCTTTGGATCATGTTGCCTTTATGTCAGCACCCACTGATTTTTCGCGGGAACTGCTGCTACAGCTTAACTCTTACATTTTGACTGCAAAGACCAGCGGTCTCTTTGATGAAATATATGATAAGTGGTTTAAAGCAAAGGACAGCTATCCTGAAGTGATTTCAGCATCTGAGCTGACAGGAGATCGTGGCACTATTCGCTATGCTGCTCAGGCAAATATGGAGCCCATCAGCTTTATGCAAGCTGGTGATCTGACAGGTCTGGAGCTTGATTTACTTAGCCGTTTCTGTCAGGAATATGGCTATGGGCTGACGGTAACTGAGTCCAATATTGCCGGAATGCTGGCGGGTATAACTTCAGGCAAGTATGATCTGGCCGGAGGGGGTCTTGCTATTACTGAAGAACGCCGCCAAAGTGTTGATTTCACAGAAAGTTACCATTCTTACAGTCAGTGGATAATCACACGTGCTCTTGCTGACAGCAATGGTGATTCCAAGGAAAATGCTGCAGTCGGTTTCTGGGAGAGAATCTCAGATAGTTTCAACAAAACTTTCATCAGGGAAAGCCGCTGGAAGCTTATTGTCAGAGGCCTGGGCGTAACTTTGCTGATTTCAATAATGTCAGGAATAATCGGAAGTATATTTGGATTTGGATTCTGTTTGCTTCGTATGAGTAAAAGAAAGGGCCTGGCAAACTTTGCAAAAGTATTCATTAGATTAATTCAGGGCGTACCCTTGGTAGTACTTCTGATGATTATATATTATGTTGTGTTCGGATCAATTGATATAAATGCCATCCTGGTTGCAATTATCGGCATATCTGTTAATTTTGGTGTTTATGTCGGTGAAATGATGAGGACCGGTATTGAAGCTGTTCCCAGGGGCCAGCGTGAGGCTTCTCTGGCTTTAGGTTACAACAGTATCCAGACCTTCCGTAAGGTCATATTTCCACAGGCAGCACGCCATATACTACCGGTCTATAAAGGCGAATTTATATCAATGGTAAAAATGACCTCCGTAGTGAGCTACATTGCCGTTCAGGACCTGACCAAGGTATCGGATATCATCCGCAGCCGGACTTATGAAGCTTTCTTTCCCCTGATTGTCACTGCAATAATTTACTTTTTAATTGCCTGGATTTTAACCTCCCTTTTAAATTTGATTGAAGTCAGAATTGATCCCAGGAAAAGATCCCGTGATCTTAAAGGAGTGACAGAAAAATGATTGAAGTCCGGCATTTAAGAAAGGAATATCCCAATGTGATTCCTTTGACTGATGTTAATACCAGCATCAGCAAGGGTGAAGTAATATCGGTTATCGGTCCGTCGGGTACCGGAAAAAGCACTTTTTTACGCTGCCTGAATGGTCTGGAAAAGCCCAGCTCCGGCGAGATCTTCCTGGAGGGCGTAAACATCTACCAGGACCCGGCTACTATTACAAAAGTTCGCCAGAAAATGGGCATGGTATTTCAGTCTTTCAACCTTTTCTCCCATCTGACAATAATTGAAAATACAATGATGGCTCCCATAGATCTTTTAGGGCTAAGCCGGCAGGAGGCATATGATGAAGCCATAAGGCTTTTAAAAAGTGTCGGCCTGGCTGAGAAAGCGAAAAACTATCCGGATGAGTTATCCGGCGGCCAGCAACAGCGCGCAGCTATTGTCAGAGCCCTGGCCATGAGACCGGAGATTTTGCTTTTTGATGAACCCACCAGCGCATTGGATCCGACTATGGTTGGGGAAGTTCTTGCTGTAATCCGGAATCTTGCCGGAGAGGGACTTACCATGGTGATTGTTACCCATGAAATGAAGTTTGCCCGTGATGTTTCGAGTCGGGTTTTTTATATGGATCAGGGCATTATTTATGAGGAAGGGACTCCGGAAGATATTTTCGATAATCCTCAGAAGCAAAGAACCCGTATATTTGTAAAACAACTGCGGAATTTCCATTACGATATTGAAAGCAGGGACTTTGATTTTGTTGCTGTTGCAAACAGCCTGGCGGAGTTCACATACAGACATGCATTATCGCCGGCACAAAACTTGAAGTTCCAGCAGATATTTGAAGAAATGTGCGTATCGGTAATACTTCCGGTTTTGCCGGACTCAGGTATGTTCTTGAGTTTTGATGCTTCCTGTGCGGAAGGCGGAGAGGCCTGTGAGGTGACCATGCGCTGGGAGGGAAAAAGATTTAACCCTCTGGAGGAAGGGGATGAGCTCGCTGTTAAAATCGCCTTAGCCAAAACAGAGACTGCCGGTTATTCTTATGAAAATACCAGCAATCTGATTAGTATTAGTTTTTGATAAGACACAGGGGACTTTCGACAAATAAATACCTACCGTAACAAGTAGAATGGCGCCGTAAGTTCTATAGAACAAACATTAAAGGGGTGCATTTCTATGAAAAAATCCAGTCTTGTAATTTTACTCGTGATATTGCTGATAAGCTTGCCTGTCACAGGATGTCAAGGGGATAGCGGAAGCAAAGAAAGTATACCGGTTACTAACAAGGGAGATGAAGCAGATGTGGATAGCGGAATAGTTGATGAAGAAGTATTTGAAGTCAGCTTTGAGCATTATTATCCCGCATCACTGGATCTGAAAGAACAACTTCCGACGGCCCTGATTGAATTGCCGCTGGTCCGGCAGTCAACAAGGTATACCTGCGGGGTTGCCTGTGCCCAGTCAATCCTGAGGTACACCGGCTATGATTTTGACGTTCGGGAAGATAATCTGTCCTCAGCTTTAGGAGCAAATGATGAAGACGGAACTAACTATAGGAAAATTGTCGAGCTTCTAAACACAAAGTCTCATTACAGTGATTCAACTCAGGACGGTAATGAGAACAGAATCATCGCAGAGCCAAAATTTGAACTTACTATTGACGAGCTTTGCGCTTATTTGGACCAGGGCAAACCGGTAATCTGCGCGATACAGGCCTGGTCATACCTGACTATTTCTGAGTACAAGCTGGAATACGACAGCGGCCATTATGTCATAGCTATCGGTTACGATGCTGAAAACATATATTTCATGGATCCGTCCACTTCAGGAAATTATGCTTACATCCCGAAAACTGAGTTTGCAGCGCGTTGGCATGATGTAGACGGGGAGAGTCCTGCAGAACAGTTCGGGATTGTTATTACTATTGAGTCTGATTACCATAAAGATTTAGCTTATAAAATAGAATAGTAGTGAATACTATTCTGTGTGTGAACTGATATTAACTTGCTTTGCGGTGCTTTAAAACCTACCCGCCACAGGTAGGTCGCAAGCCCTGTAAGTGGTGTAAAATTAATTAATAATCCGGAAATTTTAGGAAGGCGGAAGGGCGATGACAAAGACTGAAACATTTAAATTTACAGATTTACCGCTTAATCTTGAAGAACTTAAAACACTAGCAGAAGCTGATTTATCAAGTCCTTTCAAGACAGCAGCACTGACCATCTTAGCACTCTGCCGTTATGAGGATAGTCCTGAGGATGCAGTAGAAATGCTGAACTTTCTAAAAGGCCCGCAAGCTTTGTCTAACTATGACCTGCAGTTCCTGCGGGACAGGCTGAGCGGGAAAGGCTATAAGCCTTACTCCTTCCTTGAGGGGGCAGCTCCGGAAAATAACTATAAGGCTGAACAGCCGTATCAGATCAGCATTTTTGACGGACCTTACAGCTATAAGGACCAAGGTTATGCCAAACTTCTCCTGCGCTCCTCAGGAGCCGACAGTCCGCGTGAAATTCTGCTGCGCGAGAAGCCCAGCAGCGGGGAGTGGTTCTTGTGGGAACAATATCTGCTGTCAGATATACGCGCACCACAAGCTGAGGATCCCTGGGCCTGAAACAACTGATATTCATTTTCTTCTATATAAAAGACAAAATGGAAAGCGGCAATGGCGTTTTGCCGCTTTTCATTTTGCGTAACATTTTGTAATTTTGACCTTAATCAAAGATTTGCCTCAAAGTCCTAGGTTATAGTTAATACAGAAAAAAAGATATTTCAAAAGGAGTCGAAAATGACAAATAAAACCTTGCAACTGGAAGGGATGACTTGCCCCACCTGCGTATTGAGGATTGAAAAACTTCTGAAGAAGACCAAAGGTGTTGGAGAGTCAGAAGTTCTCTATAATAGCGGCAGAGTGAAGCTTGCTTTGGACGAAGATCTGGTGTCAGTAGATGATATCTCAGCAGCTATCGAACAACTGGGCTATAAAGTAGTCTCTGTAAAATAGTTATCTGCAAACGTTATTTTTGTGGCTAAATCAACCACCTTTAGCCAAAGGCGGTTGATTTTTTTGGATAATTATTAGAACAATTTTTAAAAATAAATATTTGACCCGGATCAGGGTATAATTCTTTCCGGCAGCTAATAATCAATACATCAAGGCAAATTAACCAGGGGGAAGAAGATGTTTAAACTGTCAAAAAAACAGATCGTCTGGATTACGGGCTTAATGGCCATCGCGGCAATTATATTGAATAAAGTTATTCATAAAGATATAGAAGGATATGCGGCTGTTTCGATCGTGATCATGATACTGGCTACGGTCATAGCCGGCTATAATATATTTAAAACTGCTCTTGTCGGTCTCAGATACAGGGTTGTCGGTATAGATCTGCTGGTTTCAATCGCAGCAATCGGCGCAGTTATTATCGGTGAATACTGGGAAGCGCAAGCCGTTACTTTTCTCTTCACCATTGGGGACTATCTGGAATCTTTGACGCTGGAAAAAACACGAAACTCCATTCGTTCGCTGATGGATCTGGCTCCGGACACTGCGCGGGTCAGGCGTAATAATGAAGAGATAGAAATATCACCGGATGAAGTGCTTTATGGCGACTTGCTGATAATTAAACCCGGCGAGAAAATTGCTGTTGATGGTAAAGTCCTTGAAGGCTCGGCTTATGTTAATCAGGCGGCAATAACCGGAGAATCCATGCCGGTCTCACGTAATCCTGGTGAAGAGGTTTTCTCAGGTACCATCCTTGAGTCAGGTTATCTCTTAGTAAAAGCGGAAAAAGTTGGTGAAGACACGACTTTCGCCCGCATCCTGCATATGGTTGAGGAAGCTCAGGACAAGAAAGCCGGTTCTCAGAAATTTTTGGAGAAATTTGCTGCCTGGTATACCCCTGCAATTATTGTCCTGTCAATTGCAGCAGGTCTGATCTCCAGAGATATCAGACTCGCCCTGACCTTGCTGGTGGTTTCCTGTCCGGGTGCCCTGGTTATTTCTACCCCCATTTCCTACGTTGCAGCCATCGGTAATGGTGCTAAAAATGGCGTGTTAATCAAGGGCGGAGAAATTATGGAAAAGCTTGGCCGTCTGAAAGCGATCGCTTTTGATAAAACCGGAACACTTACAGAAGGAAAACCCGGCGTCAGCAGGATTAAAACTTACGATATGGATGAAGATCAGTTTTTGCGCTTGGCCGCCATCGGTGAATCATATTCAGAGCATCCGCTCGCCGCGGCTATTATCATGAAAGCTGAAGAAAAACTGGGGAGAATCACGGAAACTCCTGATGACGCCCGTATGCTGATCGGCTATGGTCTGGTTTTTACCTATGAAGGAACAGAGTATTACATGGGCAATAGAAGATTGCTTGCTGACAAAAAGATTGATTACTCAGCTCTGGAAGACTATCTCAACGCAGAAGAAGCCCTGGGCCGGACTGCTGTAATCATGGCATCAGAGGACAAGCTTCATGGGATTATTTCCATAGCAGATACCATCCGTCCTGAAGCTAAACAACTCGTAAGCGATCTGCACTCACAAGGAATTGAGCACATTGTCATGTTGACCGGGGATAACCGCCGCTCGGCTCAGGCTGTTGCAGACGAGCTGGGTTTGGATGGGCACTACAGTGAACTGCTGCCGGAGGACAAAGTCAGCTCTTTAGAGGATTTGTCAGCTAAGTATGGTCAAACAGCCATGGTTGGAGACGGTATCAATGATGCACCGGCTCTGGCCTCGGCTGATCCCGGTATCGCTATCGGTGCTGCAGGTGCTGATGTGGCAATGGAAACTGCTGATGTTGTACTGATGAGTAATGATATAGGAAAACTCTCTTACGCAATGGGGCTTAGCCGGGCAACGTCGAATAATGTTAAGCAAAATGTAATCTTTGCCATTATCATTGTGATCGTGCTTCTGGCTGGCGTTTTGCTGCAGGAAGTCAACATGTCCTTAGGAATGTTAGTGCATGAAGGATCGGTTTTATTGGTTATACTTAATGCGATGCGTCTTATGAATTATGGACGTAAAGCTAAGTAACAGAAGCCGGAGGCTGTTTTTTAATGAATTTTCCGGAGAGTCTTGCTGAGAAAAATATTAAGGAGAAGATGAAATGAAAATAGCATTAGCCAGTGATCACGCAGGTTATGATTTGAAAATGTACGTCAGAGCTCATTTAGAAGCAAAGGGCTATCATATTAATGATCTGGGCGTCCATAATAAAGAACGCAGTGATTATCCCGTCTTTGGCAATATGGCTGCCAAAGAAGTGGCAAATGGCAACAGCGACCTTGCTATAATTTTCTGCGGAACCGGTATCGGTATTTCTATTGCCGCCAACAAAGTGAAAGGTGTACGTTGCTGCTGCTGCAGTGAACCATATTCAGCCCGTATGTCTCGCCTCCACAATGATTGCAATGTACTGGCCATGGGTGGCCGGGTCGTGGGTGATGAGCTGGCACTGATGATCGTCGATGAATTTCTCGCTACTGAATTTGAAGGCGGCCGCCACGCTGACCGGGTAAAGCTGATTGGCGAATTAGATGAGTATTAATTCAAAAATTAAACGCAGACTGTGCTTATATGATAATCTGAATAAGTACAGATTGATTGCAATAAAAGGAGAGATAATGCAAATTCTTTGCTGTATACCTTATAATTAGTTGTTGGTTAATCCAATTGGAGGAGTACGGTAATATATGAAAAAACTCTGTGACTTTTTGGGTATGACTTCACTTTTTGCCGGTTTGGACCAGGCTGTTTACCATGAATTCTGTTATAGCACTAACATGAAAACATTTTGGAAGGGTGAAGTCATTGTTAATGAAGGGGATCCCTGTACCGGAATCGGAATAATTATTGACGGACAGGTAGCCAGACAAAAGTATTCTGCATCAGGCGAGTTTTCTACTCTTGATTTGCTTGGCCCTGGTGATATTTTCGGTACAACTCTCATTTTTTCGACACGCAAAAAATATCCTTTCACGCTTGAGGCTGTCTCTCATTGCAAAATAGTAAAAATGACACGTGAAGTATTATTGTCAATGATATCCAAGAACCCTCAGTTGCTGCTGAACTATATGCAGCAGCTATCTGACCGTTCTACAGAACAGGATAAGAGGATAGATCTGCTGTCACAAAAAACCTTACGCTTAAAAATAGGGCATTACTTACTGCAGTTGCTTGAAGAGCAATTAGAAGACCATGATATGTCATTGGAACAGGCACTGCGCTATCCGACAACCTATGCGGTGGAATTGCCGGTATCCAAAGAAGTAGTTTCGCGTCTGCTGGCGATGCCGCGCCCTTCTTTTTCCCGGGAACTTATCAGTATGGAGAAAGATGGCTTGATCCGGGTTCATGGACGTGTGATCTGGTTATTGGATATTCGCAGTCTGGCCAGCGAAATTGTCGTTGATACTGAAGAGGAACTACCTGCCGGATAATAAAAGATTTTTTGAAGCCTGACTTTTACCCCAAATATATGATGAGATCGTACAAGGTTTGTCAGAAAGACTGTGTTGTAAATATGTTGCATTTTTCTTTGTTTTAAATATAAGATTATTGGGATGCAATATATTTCAGTAAAAATATAAAAATCGTTATTTACACATGAATTAAATTGAAAAAAACAAGAACGAGGTGCACACATGACATTCAAATCCGACATTGAAATCGCCCAGGCGACGGAAATGAGATCAATCGACGAGATTGCGGAAGCAGCAGCCATATCGCCAGATCATCTTGAACACTACGGCAAGTACAAAGCGAAGGTATCATTGGATGCTTTGTCGCAATCCGAAGATAAAGAGCAGGGCAAACTTATCCTGATGACAGCAATTACACCTACTCCTGCCGGGGAAGGTAAGACCACAACGACAATAGGTCTGGCTGATGCTCTGACAAAGTTGGGCAAAAAAAGCACTGTGGCCTTGCGTGAACCTTCCATGGGCCCTGTCTTTGGCATTAAAGGCGGAGCTGCAGGTGGCGGCTACGCCCAGGTCGTCCCGATGGAAGACCTGAACCTGCATTTTACTGGAGACTTTCATGCTATCGGAGCCGCCAATAACTTGTTGGCTGCCATGCTGGATAATCATATTCAACAGGGCAACAGTCTCAATATTGATCCCCGCCAGATTACCTGGAAACGTGTAGTTGACATGAACGACCGTCAACTGCGTTTTGTTGTGGATGGCCTTGGCGGCAAAGCTAATGGTACTCCGCGTGAAGACGGTTTTGATATCACTGTTGCATCAGAAGTTATGGCCATATTCTGTCTGGCGACCAGTCTGGAAGACTTAAAGGCTCGTCTGGCCAGAATTGTTGTTGCATATAGCTATGATGGCAAACCTGTTACCTGTGCTGATCTCAAGGCGGAAGGGGCTATGACTGCTTTGCTGAAAGATGCGATTAAGCCCAATATGGTTCAAACACTTGAAGGCACTCCTGCTTTTGTTCATGGCGGACCCTTTGCAAATATTGCACATGGCTGTAATAGCATCCTGGCAAGCAAACTGGCTCTGAATAATTTTGATTACCTGGTTACCGAAGCCGGATTCGGCGGAGATCTGGGCGCTGAAAAATTCATAGATATTAAATGCCGGGCAGCCGGACTTAGACCGGATGTAGTTGTAATCGTTGCAACCGTTCGCGCTTTGAAAATGCATGGTGGCGTAGCCAAAACCGACCTGAAAGGTGAAAACCTCGATGCTCTGGCCAAGGGTATGCCGAACCTGCTGCAGCATGTTGAAAATATGCAGGAAATCTTCAAACTTCCTGTCGTAGTAGCAATTAACCGTTTCCCTGATGACACAGAAGCAGAACTTGAGCTGGTAGCTGAAGAATGCCGCAAGCTTAATGTAAATGTTGCACTGTCTGAAGTATGGGGCAAAGGCGGCGAAGGTGGTCTGGAACTGGCTGAAGAAGTCATTCGTCTCTGTGACAGCGATTCCGACAAGTCTCCTCATTACACCTACGAACTCGACACGACAATAGAAGAGAAAATCGAAGCTATTGCCAAACGTATGTATCGTGCCAATGGCGTTGTTTACAGCAATAAGGCCCGTAAACAGCTCAAAGAATTGGCAGACAACGGCTTTGGTGATCTGCCTGTATGTATGGCTAAGACGCAGTATTCTTTTTCCGATGACCCGTCACTGATCGGTGCCCCCCGCGACTTTGAAATCACGGTTTCAAACCTTAAGGTTTCTGCCGGGGCAGGTTTTATCGTTGCCCTAACCGGCGAAGTTATGACCATGCCCGGACTGCCGCGCGTACCCTCTGCTGAGAAGATCGACGTGGATGCCAACGGTAAAATTTCCGGCCTGTTTTAAGCCGAACTTGTTCTGAAACTATTTTTATTATTTAATCGGGGCTGCTCACAAGAGCAACCCCGGTTTTTATGGTAAAACTGACGACATAGCAGTTGATTGATATCTTGACTGAGTTATCTCTTTCCGGATCTCAATTTTGCGTTTTTTTATGCATGAGCTTTATGCATGTGCTAGAATACTTTAAATGATGTTAATTTTACTAATACCGCTCGCTTTATTGCTCGTGACCGGTGTATTCGAAGCGTCAGGAAAGGTGCAGAAAATGGAAGAATTAAAAAAATACATGCAAGAAGCCGCTAGCTTTATGGACCGCACAGCTGGTGTGCTGGACCACGAAGGCTCAGTGCTGGCATCGACCGATGTTGAGCTCGAAGGCACAGAGGATTCTGTTGCAAAAGCAGTTCTGGCGTCAGATGAACATATCGTTTTTAGCGGTGATCGTGCCTATATGAAGATTGATCGTACGCGCAACAGTCTGATCTGCTTTGTAGATGGCAAAGATGAGCAGTCTCAGGTTTACCTTGAATTGCTCAAACGTTGGATTGAATCATCCTATGTCGAGAAAGACAATGTTGAAGAGAAAGAAACATTTATCAAGAATGTTTTGTTGGAAAATGAATTGCCGGGAGATGTACCGTTAAAAGCAAGAGATCTTAAAATATCTTATCCGGTTCCCCGCCAGATCTATATTGTCAGGGTTAACCCGGGCAAGTCTGCTGATGTGCTGACAGTTCTGGAGCATCTTTTTCCTGACTGGGAACGCGATTTTGTTTTCCCCATGGATGAAGAAAATATTGTTGTCATGCTGGAAATACACTCAGGCGATAAGTCGCGGACGGCCAGTGAAGAATCATCTTTGATACTTGATACAATTAATACAGAAGCAAAAACGCATGCCTATATTGGCGTCAGCATGCCTGCGGAAACATTGAAAGATACAGCGAAATCATATCGCGAAGCTTCAATGGCTTTAATTGTCGGTCAGATTTTTGACGAAGAATCGAGCATAATGCGCTATGACAGACTGGGATTAGGCCGTTTGATTTATCAACTGCCGAAAACTCTCTGTGAGTTATTCCTTTCCGAAGTCTTTGAGGATGGCGCCTATGAAGCTTTGGACGATGAAACCCTGCTTACCATTCAAAAGTTTTTTGAAAACAATTTGAACGGCAGTGAGACCAGCCGTCAGCTTTTTGTACACCGTAATACCTTGGTTTATAGACTGGATAAGGTTGAAAAGATTACCGGACTGGATTTGAGAAACTTTGATGATGCGGTTTTATTTAAACTGGCTCAGATGGTTCGTAAGTATCTGGAATATCAGGATTCTGGCAATAAGACTGCCGGCAGTGTGCGCGGCGACAGGAAGTCGGGCAGCTCCATACCGGTGATTTAGTACTTATTGGAGTAATTCTCGATAATGAACATGATCGAATTTAAAGATGTTAACAAAATTTATCCTAACGGCACCCGGGCTTTACATGATATTTCCTTCAGTGTAGAGTCCGGTGAATTTGTTTTTGTGATCGGGGAAAGCGGAGCAGGCAAATCTACCATTGTCAAACTGCTGACTTGTGAAGAGCGGCCCAGCCATGGCTCAGTAATACTGGGAGGTCAGGAAGTTACAGAACTTCCTGATAAATACGTACCTTTTTTGCGTCGAAAAATCGGTATGATCTTCCAGGATTTCAGACTGATTCCTTCCAGAACGGTAGCAGAAAATGTCGCCTATGCGATGGAGGTTACAGGTGCCTCGCCGAAAGAGATCAAAAGGCGGGTACCTTTGGTTCTTTCTGTGGTTGGTTTGAAAAACAAGGCTGATGTGTATCCTGCGCAATTGTCCGGTGGTGAAGGCCAGCGTGTAGGTATCGCCAGAGCTTTGGTTAATAATCCACGTCTGATTTTGGCAGATGAACCTACCGGAAACCTTGATCCTGTAAATGGTGAAGCCATCATGGCTTTGCTTGAGCGGATAAATCGCAATGGTACCACGATTATCGCCTGCACTCATGACCAGAACTTGGTCAATAAAATGCAAAAACGTGTCTTGCAGCTGGAAAAAGGCAGGATTACACGTGATGAGTACTGTGGTAATTACTACTGCGCTTCCACGGACAGGGAAGTAACCAGTATTGAACATAGCAGCGCATCCGTGTCGGATTTCGAAGCAGATGAAACAGAAGCTTTCGCAGAATTTAGCGAAAGCACTCCGCCAAGCACAGAGAGGATAAACTTGCTTGATAGTCTGGCTCAGGACTCAGAAAACAGGCGCAAGCGATATTCGTCTCTTAACCGAACTGAAGAAATGAAAGAGATTTTAAAGAAAATAGACGAACGGGTAAAACAACGTGAGGCTATGCGCAGGCAGGATGAAGTGCTTTCGTCTCATGAAGCTCAGGACAGCTCGGAAGGAAACAAAATAGAGCCCGGGGAGTTTTTTAAATGAAAATAAACGAAATACGCTATGCCGGCAAAGCCGGTATTCGTAATCTGGGCCGCCATCCTTTGCTACTTATTGCTTCAGTTCTTACCTTAACTTTAATGCTTTTCCTGCTGAGCGTTTTTGTCGTTTTTTCCCGTAACGCATCACATTTGTCGAAGATAGCTGCTCAGCAGCCGCCGATAACAATTTCTATGCGGGTCGGTGCTGAAGCATCCAGCATCGAACAGATGCGGCAACTGCTCTCTAGTGATACTGAAAACATTGTTGAGTATGCGGAATTCACTCCTGAGATGAATTTCCAAAACTTCAAAGAAGATATAGGAAAAGAAGAACTTTGGGAAGGATTCTCAGTGGAGGATAACATACCTTACACCTTCAATGTGCGTTTGACCGACCCGGATTATGGTGCAGAGTTCAAAACAACTGTGGAATCAATGCCTGATGTCTATGAGGTTATGATGGAAACAGAAGTTATGAAGCTTCTGAGCAAGCTTTCTATGTGGACGAACCGTATTGGCATTATTGTTTTCATTGTACTTTCTGTAGTCTCGGCTCTGATAGTGGCCAACATGATCAGAGTGGCTGTTCTATCCCGATCCAATGAGATAAATATCATGAAATATCTTGGAGCCACGAAAGGCTTTATTGAGCTTCCCTTTATAATTGAAGGTGTGATGTCGGGTTTCATTGGTGCGCTGCTTGCCAGCCTTGCTTCCGGCCTGCTTTATGTTTATATTCAAAATCGTTTTAGCAGGGGACTGAGCGGGATCAGTCAGGGTGCCTTCACGCTCTTGCCCAATTCAAAAGTTATCGGCAGCATAACAGGAATTAACTTGCTGGTGGCTTTTGTTTTATGCTTCCTCGCCAGTATGCTGTCGGTCAGGAAACATGCAAAGGTGTAATTGCGCTGCTGCAGGATAAATGTTATTGCCATGTAATAAATGGACATGAAAAAAGTGCTAATGTAGAATGTGCAAGAGCAGGTATTTCTGCTTTGGGAGATGATCACTTGACTTTACAAGTTAATCGAACAAAAACTAAGCTAGTTAATTTCTTACGGATAAGCTCTCTGACTCTGGTGTTTTTGCTAACCATGGTCTTGATCTTTCCTGTTTCTGTTGAAGGTAAAACAACTAAAGAAAAGTTAGACGAAGCCAAAAAATATCTTAGTGATCTGGAATCGGAATTAGAAGCCACCCAGACCCAACTGAATGATCTGAGCTCAGCACAAGACCGTCTGTCAGATGATTTGAGCTGGCTGGCATATCGCACTGAAGAACAGAATAAAGTCTATCAGGATGCTTTACAGCAAAGGGAAACAGCTTACGCCATCATGCTGGAAGATGAAACGGCCTATCAGCAGTCCCTGCAAAAGCTGAGTAACAAACAGGAAGAATATGGCAAACGCATTTCCCAGATGTATAAGTGGCAGAGCAAGAGCCTGCTCGAGCTGCTGCTGTCATCTGATAGTTTGCAGTCTTTTTTCACGACCGTCCGCTTTATGAAAGTTGTTTCTGATGCCGATGAACAAGCCTTGGATGATCTGGAAAGTGCTACAAAAGAAGCTGAAACAATGCGCCTTCGTTCTGAAAACTCATATAATGAGCTAAAAGTATTAGCCGAAGAAGCAGATGCGGTTCTGCAACAGATCAAGGCAGATCAGGAAATGACTCAGGGCGAGCTGGATGAAGCATTATACTCATTAAGTCTCTTCAGGCAAAAGGAAGAGAATCTGACTTCGATCAAAGATGATGCTAAAGCTGACGTAGACTATTATACCAATCAGTATGCGACTGAAAATAAACCAAAACCGACCAGTCCACAGGTACCGGCAGAAACTCCGTCAGGTGGTGGTGGCAGTGCAGTTCCGAGCGGTGGTTCCTTTGCCTGGCCGGTACCCTCCAGTGCTTATATAACTTCCTATTTCGGCTGGCGTGGTTGGGAATGGCATCAAGGTGTAGATATTGCAGCAGGAATGGGATCTAATGTGATCGCTGCCCGTGGCGGCACAGTTACATACGCCGGATGGCTGGGAGGCTATGGCAATTTGATTATTGTGGACCATGGCGATGGATATAGCACACGATATGCACACCTAAGTGCTTATAATTGCTACTACGGTCAGTCCGTATCCAGGGGCCAGGTAATTGGTTTCATCGGCTCTACCGGAAATTCCACCGGACCACATCTGCATTTTGAAATTCTTACTTACGGTACACCGACAAATCCTCTATCGTATTATTAAAAAATCAGATATCATTATATTTGTTTTACTATGTATGCTACAAGGTCCGGTTAATCCGGCCTTGCCGTTTTTAAATGAGGTAAATTATGCAAGAACAACCACAAGGTCAGAATTCCCCGAATTTTCATGATCCCTATGCTCAGCCGCCGCTGAACCCGCAAGTACAAACGAACAGGTTTGGAACTTATCCGCCAAAATTCCCTCTGGATGCTGAGGGAGAAGAGAAAAGAGCACGCAAACGCGCTTTGCGCTGGCGAGTCTTTCTGGCAGTATTTTTAACTGCGACGATTACTTTTTTGCTGACAGTGGGTCTGCTTTATGTTTTTTATGGTGATGCTATCCGCGAGCTGGGAGGTAATCGTCTGAGCTTTGTTGAAGCAGAAGATGGAGATGCGTATTCTTTACGCTTCCCCGCAGAAGAAGGGGTAGATGATGCTCTGAGCAAGCTGCGTGAAGTATATGATCTGATCCATGAAAATTATATTGAAGAACTCCCGCACGCAGAATTAATTGAGATTATGACTCAGGGACTGGCAGATAATATGGAAAGTCCCTATACCTTCTATCTGAGTGCTGAGGATAATCAGGCAACTCAAGATTCAATGAGTGGCGAGTATAGTGGTATTGGTGCCATTGTGATGATGGACGATACCGGTTATTTTGTTGTCAACGACGTTGTCATGAACAGTCCGGCGGAAGAGGCCGGTGTGGCCATTGGTGACAGGATCATTGCAGTTGAGGACAAAGCTACTACGGATATAAATGATGTGTCTCAGCTGGCAAATATGATACGTGGCGAAGATGGCACTCCGGTCAACATCACCTTTTTCCGTCCCTCTGAAAATCGTGAGATAGTACAGGACATCATACGCAAAAAAATCACTAATGCCTCGCTTACATATGAGATGCTCCAGGAAGGTATCGGCTACATCCGACTGACGGAATTTTCTGCTCATGCAGCAGAAAATTTTGAGAAAGCAGTCCGGGACCTGATGGATAAGGGAGCCCGGCACCTTGTTATTGACTTGCGCAGTAACGGAGGTGGTTATGCTTACCAATGCATAGATATGCTGGATGTCCTTTTGCCGCCACAGACGATAGCTACAGTAGAAGGCCGATCTGACGGCAAGGAATATACAGAATATTGGAAGACGAAAAAAGCGGCTCTTGTACCGGAAGATATGACTTTTGCAATTCTGCTGAACCAATACTCAGCCAGTGCCAGTGAACTGTTTTCCGGGGTGCTGAGAGATCTTGACAAGGCAATTCTTATTGGAGAGCGGACCTATGGTAAAGGCGTCGGCACTTTAACTTGGAGTTTATCGGATAATTCAGCGATCCAAGTGACAACTTTCGAGTATTTTTTGCCAAAAGGCGAATCGATTAATAAGATTGGTCTTGTTCCGGATGAGGAAATTATTTTGGATGAAGAGGCTGGCAGAAAACCTGTTAATCAATTAAGTCTCGAAGAGGATACTCAGCTGGCTAAAGCCATTGAGTTACTGGAAAAACTTCTTAAGTAAATATTTGTATAGCAAGGGAGAGGAGAAATCTTTTTATGTATGACCACAGGATAATAAATGGCCAGGTTTATCAGGATGGAGAGTTTATAGACACCAATGTCTATATCAATGCCGGAAAGATCGCTTTGCTTTCTCCGGAAATATTTGACGCAGAGCAAAGTACAGATGCCAGCGGTTTGTTCGTGGCTCCCGGAATAATCGATGCACATGTCCATATTTCTCTCAATGGTGCCGGTGGAAACCTGTCCTGTGATGATTATCACAGTGGCAGTATTGCTGCAGCTTACGGTGGTGTTACCACATTTATTGATTTCCTGGGCGAAGCTGCCAGTGTAGCAGAGATGCGTGATTTTTTCAGGGAAAAGATGGCAATCACAAAGGACGTTTTGGTCGACTACGCTTTGCACGCTTCGGCAAAAGAGCTGAAAGACAGTGCAGGTGAGATGGCAGATCAGGCAGTAGCTCAGGGGACACCTTCAATTAAGCTCTACACGACATACAGGCCTTCAGGTATTTATTCCTCTCCGCAAACAGTTGAAGCTTTTATTGAAAGATCTGCTCAGGCTGATGTGCGTATTATCATTCATGCGGAAGACGATGCTCTGATCAACCATGAAAACAAGGATGCACGGAATTTGGCACAGAACCGCCCGCCTGAGTGCGAGATTGAGGAAGTGCGCAAGATTGCAGAGTGGACCAGAAAACACCGTGGCAACAGTTATATAGTACATGTTAATTGTGGTGAGACGATTGAAATGCTGAAAAATGAGTATAGCGATATTCTGCATAAGAATTTGTTTCTTGAGAGTGCCCCTCAGTATTTCGTTTTTGATGAATCAGTATACGGAAGGGAAGACTATTACCGTTACACGATTACCCCGCCTTTACGCTCAGTAGAACAAGGCGAATTGCTGCGTAAAAACTGGCGCGAGATTAGTGTTTTTGCTACAGACCATTGTCCTTTTACTTTGGATGCCAAGCGCAAGGCTGAAGGAAATCTGGCTGTAATGCCTATGGGTATGGGTGGTTTGGAGTATCTTTTTCCGCTGATGCATTCCTTTTACGGCAAGGGGGTTATTGACCGGCTGACTGTGAATCCGGCGAAGATGTTCGGCCTTTATCCGCAAAAAGGTGTTATCGCCCCCGGCAGCGATGCGGATATTGTCCTCTACCGTGAAGGTCCTGCAGTAATAGATGAACTTCATTCTGCAGCAGATGACAGTCCCTATCTGGGACTGGCGGTCAATGCCAGAGTTGTTTCAACTATGAGCCGTGGCAAATGGGTTGTTGAAGATGGTGAACTGAAGGAGGGAGCCGCAGGCAAGTTTGTCTTTGGGCGCCTTTGATTCTCATGCAAGTCAGCTCTTGATATCTTCTGCGATTTCCATCAGCTGCAGGTAAAGTAATTCCTCTGCTTCAATAGTTTGCAGGAGGTCTGCATAATCATGATAGATTTCACCCGACTCAACCCGGGTGAAATTTTTTTCCAGAGAAATCTTCTCTTCCTGATGACGGGAGAGATTACTATCAACTTCTCTGAGGAGCTTGTTAATATCTGCAACAACACGGCGGCGCTCACTTTTGTTGGCAGGATACTGTTTCAGATTGGCCAGAAGAGGGTAGAGATGAATTTCTCTATCATCCCAAAGCGGCATTTCAAGCGGCTTTTCTGAGGAAACCGCCGTCTTCAGCTGTTTTTCTGGTAATGCTTCCAGGGGGTCCGGCTTTTTGCTTTCTATTTTCTTTCTGCCGGCCACTCTTTCTGCTTCTCTGTACTCAGCTAGATTTGAGAAAACATCAATCCCGCCGTCGAGCATGCCCCAGACTTCTTCAGCAATATGCTCAATGAAGTAGCGGTCATGCGAAACTGCGAGAATGGTGCCTGTAAATTCGTTCAGTGCGTCTTCCAGCAGTTCACGTGAATATATATCCAGATGGTTTGTCGGCTCATCCATGAAAAGTACGTCCGGCTTATCCTGGAGGAGGGCGCAGAGAAATAAACGAGAACGTTCTCCGCCGGAGAGACTGCCTGTCTTATGAAAGACCGTATCCCCGCTGAAGCCAACACGTGCCAGCTCACTGCGTGCTTTTGCATCATTTAGCTGAGGCTGGAGAATAAGCAATTGCTCCAGTACTGTTTTTTCATAATCATCAAATTTTGCCTCCTGACCGAGGAAGGCGAAAGTCAGATTAGCGGCACTACGAATAGTGCCTTTGTTTTGATGAATTTCTCCCATCAGTGTTTTTAAGAGTGTTGTCTTGCCACAACCGTTCCTGCCAACAAGAACAAGGTGCTTACCCTTGATCAGATTAAAGGTTAAATTTTCGAAGATAGGATCAGACTCTCCTTCAAAGCGGACACTGAGATCTTTAACTTCCATTGCGATCTGTTCACGGCGTGAACTGGTCTGTGCCGGCTCTTGTACCGGTTTGAAACTCATGCGCTTATGTGAAGATCTTTTGAAATTGCGTAAAGCAGCCAGCTCATCGCTTATGCGACTCTCTTTTATTTCACTGCTGTGATACTGAGCGATTTTTCGATGCGACAGCATAGTCTGGGTAATCTCTTCCTGCCTTTGCAGTTTTTTTTCAATGTGATAAATACGCCGTTCCAAAGTCTTTTCTTCAAAAGCTTTTTGTTCCAGATATTTTGTGTAATTGCCGGAATACATTCTGATTTTGCCTGTGTTAAGTTCAGCGGTCTTGTTGGCCACCTTATTGATAAAAGCGCGGTCATGCGAAACAAAGAGAACTGCTGAGGTCATCTTATTCAGATAATCCTCCAGCCAGTCTATTGCTTTCTGGTCCAGATGGTTGGTAGGCTCGTCCAGCAAGAGAAGGTCAGGAGATCGCAGCAAAAGCCGGGCCAGAGCTACACGCATGCGTTCGCCTCCGGAAAGATATTCCAGAGGGCGTCTGATCGTGGTCTCGTCCAGAGAAAATGCGTTTAATGTGGCCTGAAGACGCTGGCGGAAGCTGAATCCGCCCAGGGCTTCATAACGATCCTGTGCCCCGGCATACTTTTGCATAAGTATATCAAGATTGTTATCGCTACAGTTTTCCAGTTCAGTCTGCAAATCGAGAATCTCTTGTTCAACTGCAGCAATTTCCGGGTCTTCCAGGGCAAAATCACTGTTTGCATTTAAGTGATCCAGTTGCTGTTCCAGATATCCCACGACTGTACCGCGCGCGAGTTTTATGCTGCCGAATTCGGGGTCCGGAGTTTCACTGCCGGCGATAAGTCGCAGCAGGGTGGTCTTGCCGGCGCCGTTGTCACCGATCAAGGCGATTTTATCTCCGGGCATAATGTTGAGATCAACACCCTCAAGTACCTTTACGGCTGCGTACGATTTTGATATATTGTTAATACTTAGTAAAGTCATGTCGCACATATTATGGACTTATCTCTCTATTATTGACAATGATTAAGGTGAAAAAGAGAGTATAGCCTGTTATTTCCAAGCTTTTTCCAAGTTTTTGAAAAAATGCTTGCAATATGTCCCTTGATACTTTATACTTCCCCTTGTGCCTTTTTACATGGACGATTGCGTCTGTGTATAAACAGGTTAGCGAAGAAGACGGAGATTGCTTTTCAGTTCGCTGCGGATTGGAGAGGTAACTTCGTTAGAGCAGTCCGGCTTGATCCGGACGATGATCACGCGGCAGCTTAGCACCCAGCGTAAGCGCCAAGCACTTCGACTGGGTTTTAACATGAAAGTGTTAGACACACCCGAGTCGATAGTGATTAACAGAAAATGAGTGATTAAAACGTAGCCATAGGAGGAAAAAATGGCAGTCAAGCAAACGATTAGAATTCGATTGAAAGCTTTCGACCACCGCATTCTGGATGAGAGTGCTGAACGGATCGTTGAAACAGCTAAGAACACAGGTGCAAGTGTATCAGGTCCGATACCTTTGCCGACAGAAAAGGATATCATTACGATTCTGCGCTCGCCCCACGTTAATAAAGATTCACGTGAGCAGTTTGAGGTCCGTACTCATAAGCGCCTGATAGATATTCTCACGCCAACACAGCGGACTATTGAATCTCTGATGAGACTGGAAATGCCCGCAGGCGTAAGTATCGAGATAAAACTATAACAATTATTGGTCAATGTTCACCGCAGATGTGAACCAATAACCAGGAGGTAATAGAAGATGGCAAAATTCATGCTAGGCCGCAAAGCTGGTATGACACAAGTTTTTGATGAAAAAGGGGATTCCGTTCCCGTAACCGTCATTGCCTGTGGACCCCTCAAGGTCATACAGAATAAAACAGTAGAAAAAGACGGCTATGTAGCTACACGCGTTGGATATGAAGAATACAAGAAAGCAAAACGCCCTCACAGCGGTCAGTTTTCAAAAGTAGAAGTTGCTCCAATGCGCTATATTCGTGAGTTTACTGCGGATGCAGGCGAAGAATTTGAAGCAGGGCAAGAAGTTAATGTTGCTGACATGTTTGCTGAAGGCGACTTTGTAGATATTTCAGGTATTTCCAAAGGTAAGGGCTTCCAGGGCTCCATCAAACGCCATGGCGTGTCACGAGGCCCCATGTCCCACGGTTCAAAATATCATCGCGGTTCAGGATCTATGGGTTCATCGGCAACTCCGGGCAAAGTTTTCAAGGGTAAGAGATTGCCGGGTCAGATGGGCAATAAGCGTGTGACAGTACAGAACCTTCAGGTAGTACAGGTTGACGGAGAGCGTCATATCCTGGTAGTACGCGGTTCAGTGCCCGGTCCCAAGCGCGGTCTGCTGGAAATCAAGACAAGCGTTAAGGGAAAGTAGACGGAGGAACTGATAAATGCAAATAAATGTATTAAATATTAAAGGCGATGTTGTTGATACTCTCGAAATATCTGATGAAGTCTTCGCAATCGAGCCAAATTTAGATGCCGTGTATCGGGTGATGCTTGCTCAGCAGGCTAATCGTCGGCAGGGCACCAGCAAAGCTAAAGGTCGCGCTGAGGTTCGCGGCGGCGGAAGAAAACCCTATCGTCAGAAGGGAACAGGTCGTGCCCGTCACGGTTCCAACCGTTCACCCATTTTTGTTGGTGGTGGTGTGACTTTCGGTCCGACTCCACGTTCTTACAGAACGCGTTTGCCGAAAAAATTAAGACGCCTGGCAATGCGCTCGCTTCTGTCCGACAAGGCTGCTAACAAAAAGTTGCTGGTATTGGACTCATTGGACATGGAAACACATAAAACTCGCGAAATGGTCGGGATTTTGAAAAACGTCGGTGTTGATTCATCAGCACTGATTGTTACCAGCGGCAGCAATGTGGAAGTAATGCGTTCAGCACGTAACATTCCTAATGTCCGTACTGCGGGCGTGAATGCCTTTTCCGTGCTCGATCTTCTGAATTCCGATTTGCTTATCGTTACACGCGAAGCTCTTGTCACAATCGAGGAGGTTTACGCATCATGAAGAATCCACACGATATTATTATCCGCCCCGTCATCACTGAACATAGCATGATGGAAGCTGCCTACGGCAAATATACTTTTGAAGTTGACCGCCGGGCCAGCAAGACCGAAATAAGACAAGCAGTTGAAGTGCTTTTTGAAGTCAAGGTTACAGGAGTCAATACAGTTAATCTGCGCGGCAAAGAACGTCGTGTCGGATCCGGCAAGAAAGGTATGACTCCAGCCCGTAAAAAAGCAATTATTACCATAGATACTGATCCTGTAGCTGAAACATATCAGATAGCAGGCGGTAAAACAGGCAGCAGGTCGAAGAAATATAAAACTTCGATTGAAGAATTCGGTTTCGGCCAATAAGCCGTTCAAGCGAAAGAAGGAGAATTATAATGGCAAAAAGTTATAGACCGACTTCCCCCGCGAGAAGGCAGATGACCAGAGTTGATTATTCTGATTTAACAGAAAATAAAGCTCCGGAGAAAAGTTTGCTTCAAGCTCAGCAGAAGTCCAGTGGTCGAAACAACTACGGCAGAATTACGGTTCGTCATCGTGGTGGCGGAAACCGCAGAAAATACAGACAAATTGACTGGAAGCGTACCAAGGATGATATCCCGGCACGTGTAAAGGCTATTGAGTATGACCCCAACCGTACAGCATTTATTGCTTTGCTCTATTACGAAGATGGTGAGAAGTCTTACATTTTAGCTCCCAACGGGCTCAAGGTCGGCGACACTGTTATGTCAGGCCAGGAAGTGGAAATTGCTCTGGGAAATACTCTGCCTTTAAGTTCAATTCCCGTAGGAACGCAGATTCATAATATTGAAATGCATCCCGGCAAAGGCGGACAACTTGTTCGCTCTGCAGGATCATCTGCGCAGCTGCTTGCTAAAGAAGGCCGTTATGCTACTTTGCGTTTGCCTTCTACTGAAGTACGCCTGGTTCCACAGGAATGCCGCGCAACAATCGGTACCGTCAGTAATTTTGAAAACAGCATTGTTACTATCGGAAAAGCAGGACGTAAACGTCACATGGGCAGAAGGCCTCATGTTCGCGGTTCAGTCATGAACCCGGTTGATCACCCGCATGGCGGTGGCGAAGGCAAGGCTCCTATCGGTATGCCTAGCCCTGTCACTCCCTGGGGTAAGCCAACCCGTGGTTACAAGACGCGTAAACGTAATAAGAAATCCAATGAGATGATCGTCAGAAGAAGACGTAAGAAGTAAGGAGGATAAAGAATGAGTCGTTCTACAAAGAAGGGCTTCTATGTTGAAGAAGCACTGATGAAGCGAATAGAAGCAATGAACGAAAAGAATGAGCATCGTGTCATAAGAACATGGTCCAGAGCCTCCACGATCTTCCCTGAGATGGTTGGCCACACAATAGCAGTTCATGATGGCAGGAAACATGTGCCGATCTATATTACTGAAGAAATGGTCGGTCATAAATTAGGTGAGTTCGCTCCCACGCGAACCTTCAGAGGACATGCATCGTCTGAACGACGCGCAATTGTTCGCTGATCGCAGTGAGGAGGGAGAATATATATGTCAAGAAAAGTAATGAGTAAAGTTGAATTAGAAGAGCGCCGTGAAGAACTCATAGCTGCACATAAAGCAGAGACCAGACGCAACCAGAAAACAGCGTCCTTAAGCAAAAAAGAACGCAAGTATCTGGGTATTGGCCGCGATGAAGGTCGCGCTACAGTTCGACATTTGCGCATGAATTCAAAGAAGGTAAATCTACTCACCGGTCTTATCCGCGGCAAATCGTTGCAGGATGCCCTGGCCATAGTGGAATACTCCTCAAATGCTGCGGCCCAGCCTATTAAAAAGCTGCTTGATTCAGCCGCAGCCAACGCTGTCAATAACAACGGTTTGAATCCTGAGCGTTTATATGTTGCAGAGATCAATGCGACAGAAGGTCCAACTATGAAGCGGATCCGTCCACGTGCCAAAGGCGCTGCTTCCTGGATTTTGAAACGCAGCAGTCACATTAACGTTGTTCTGAGAGAAAGCGAGGAGGAGGCATAGTATGGGCCAGAAAGTTAATCCACATGGTTTACGTGTAGGAGTTATTAAAGACTGGGATTCACGCTGGTATGCGGATAAAAAGAACTTTTCCCGTTACCTGGTTGAAGATAAAAAGATTCGTGATTTAGTGTTTGCTGAGACCTCACGCGCCGGAGTTTCCCGGATCGAGATTGAACGTGAAGGTGATGACAAGACTGTGGTTACTATTACTACAGGGAAACCTGGCATAATTATTGGTCGCCAGGGCGCTGAAATTGAAAAATTAAAGAAAAAACTGACAAAGCAGTTCGGCAGTGAATTCTACATAAACGTAAAAGAAGTCCGAAATGTAGACGTCGAAGCTCAGTTAGTGGCTGAAGGCATTGCCCGTCAACTTGAAGCAAGAACTTCATTCAGACGTGCCATGAAGCAAGCTATGGGCCGCGCCACTAAGAACGGTGCCAAAGGTATTAAAACCATGGTATCCGGTCGTCTGGGCGGAGCTGAAATTGCCCGTTCCGAACAGTACCATGAAGGTACAATCCCCCTGCATACTCTGCGCGCCGACATCGATTACGGTTTTGCAGAGGCTAACACTGCTTACGGCCTGATCGGTGTAAAAGTGTGGATTTACAAGGGTGAGGTCCTTCCGGTGAAGAAGACACAAGCAGCTCAAGAAGGAGGTACACCCGATGTTAATGCCTAAGCGTACAAAATATAGAAAACAACATCGCGGCCGCATGAAGGGCAAAGCAACCCGCGGCAACAAAGTTAGTTACGGACAGTATGGCCTGGTGGCAACTGAACCGTGCTGGATTACCGGAAACCAGATTGAAGCTGCACGTATTGCTATCAACCGTTATTTCCGTCGTGGCGGTACCGTGTGGATCAAGATATTTCCGGATAAGCCTGTCACGGCTAAACCTGCAGAAACCCGCATGGGTAAAGGTAAGGGTTCTCCGGAGTATTGGGTTGCTGTCGTTAAACCCGGTCGCGTGCTATTTGAAGTAGCCGGTATCACTGAAGCCAACGCTCGCGAAGCCTTGCGCCTGGCATCACATAAACTGCCTTGCAAGACTAAGTTTGTTGAAAGTGAACGCAAATTCAGTGAAGAGGAAATCGCCAAATTTGCTGAAGTTCAGGTACTGGATATTCCTGAGGAAATGATGACTGAGGGTGAACTGGAGGAGTCAGGCATTCTTGATGAAAATGCTGTTGATGCCGAAGGCGGCGCTGACGTTGATGAAGGCGGGGAGGTAGAAGCAGATGAAGGCAACTGATTTAAGAAAAAAGAGCCAAACTGAGCTTGAAGAAGAATTAAATGAACTCAAAGAAGAGTTGTTTAAATTGCGCTTTCAGCATGCTACCAATCAGCTGGCAAATCCTTTGCAGTTGAAGTATGTAAAGCGTGATATCGCCCGGGTTAAAACCGTAATGCGCCAGCAGGAACTTAGTGATGGAGGGATTAAAGCATGAGTGAGCGCAATGATCGCAAACAAAGAGAAGGCGTAGTGGTCAGCGACAAGATGGATAAGACAATTACTGTCGAAGTTACCCAGCATGTGCGCCACCCTCTTTATAAGAAATATTCGAAGCAGTCTTACAAGCTCAAAGCTCATGATGAAAACAATGAGTGCCAGATAGGTGATCGTGTACGTGTTATGGAAACTCGTCCGCTCTCAAAAAGTAAGCGCTGGCGCCTAGTCGAAATCATTGAGAAAGCCAAGTAAGAGCGTGTTGGAGGACTAAGATTATGATTCAAGTACAAAGTAGGCTGAAGTCCGCTGATAATACCGGCGCCAGAAGCCTGATGTGTATAAAAGTATTGGGAGGCAGCGGCAGACGCTACGCAAATGTTGGTGATGTGATTGTCTGCTCTGTTAAAGAAGCTATTCCGGGTGGGGTAGTTAAGAAGGGCGATGTAGTCAAAGCAGTAGTTGTCCGTTCCAAATCCGGAGTAAGACGCAACGATGGTTCAGTAATTCGCTTTGATGAAAATGCAGCGGTTATTTTGAAGGATGACGGCAACCCACAGGGAACACGTATCTTCGGACCGATCGCCCGCGAGCTGAGAGCTAAGAAGTATATGAAGATTCTGTCTCTCGCCCCGGAAGTTTTATAGGAGGGCAAGATGGCTAATAAAGTTCATGTAAAAACTAACGACCGTGTTTATGTGCTGACCGGTAAAGATGCAGGAAAATCAGGCAAGGTAATTGCGGTATATCCTGCCAGCGGACGGATCCTGGTTGAGGGTGTCAATATGGGCACACGTCATGTAAAACCCCGAAGCAGCACACAGCAGGGCGGACTTATTAATCAGGAACTTCCGATTCATGCTTCCAATGTGATGCTGGTTTGCAGTGAGTGTAAGCGTCCTTCAAAGACCGGAGTCAGATTCCTTGACAATGGTGATAAAGTCCGTTTTTGCAAATCATGCGGAGAACAGATTTCTGTCATCCGTTCGGCTAAGAAATAAGGTGAGCTATGAATAGAGTACAAGAAAGATATATAGAAGAAATCACTCCGGCACTTATGAAGAATTTCGATTATAGCTCGGTCATGCAAGTGCCCAAGCTAAGCAAAATCGTCCTGAATATGGGTGTTGGTGATGCTAAAGAAGACTCTAAAGCTATCGACAATGCTATTGAAGATTTGACAACAATAGCAGGTCAGAAAGCAGTAGTAACCTATGCTAGGAAATCCATCGCAAACTTTAAGTTGCGTGCCGGTATGCCTATCGGTGCCAAAGTAACTTTGCGCGGAGACCGTATGTACTACTTCTTTGATAAGCTCATTAGCGTAGCTCTGCCAAGAGTCCGTGACTTCCGCGGGATCAACCCGAACTCATTTGACGGCCATGGTAATTTTACCCTGGGCGCACGTGAGCAGTTGATCTTCCCCGAGATAGATTACGACAGTATTGATAAGATCAGAGGTTTGGACATTGTTATTGTTACAACGGCCGAAACTGATGAAGAAGGCAAAGCCTTGCTTGAAGCATTAGGCATGCCGTTCCGCAAATAGGAGAGATTAAGATATGGCGAAAAAATCACAAATAGTTAGAGCTCAAAAGCCGCAAAAATACAGTACTCGTGAACACAATCGCTGTCAGCTTTGCGGACGCCCTCGTGCCTACATGAGAAAATTTGGTGTCTGCCGCATTTGCTTCCGTGAACTGGCTTATAAGGGCCAGGTTCCCGGTGTGCGCAAAGCCAGCTGGTAAGGAGGAGTAAGTCTATGCAAAGTACTGATACTGTAGCTGATATGTTGACACGCATCCGCAACGCCGGTCGTGCTGGTCATAAGTCCTGTGATATTCCTGCATCCAAACTGAAGAAAGCGATAGCTGACATTTTGGTTGAAGAGGGATATATAGAGAAAGTCGAATATAAGGCCGATAACGTGCAGGGAGTTTTAACGACAACTTTGCGTTATCATGGCTCAAAGCCCGTTATCATGGGTATACGACGCATTTCGAAACCCGGACTGCGCGTGTATGCTGATGCAGCCAATCTGCCGCGAGTTCAAAACGGTTTAGGTATTGCAGTCATTTCCACCTCTCAGGGTGTTATGACTGATCGCAATGCCCGTCGCGCCGGTATTGGCGGTGAAGTTCTGGCTTACGTTTGGTAAAGCCGGTTAGCTTTGATAACTCCGTGAAGGAGTTCAGAATAACACTCTGAAAAGGGTCAAAGACCCCCAATCTTAAGAGCAGGAGGAAAGTATGTCTAGAATAGGAAAAATGCCGATTGAAATACCTGCCGGTGTGGATGTCACCATTGCGGATGATGTCGTCACAGTTAAAAAAGGTAATCAATCGCTAACACAGACCATTTCACCGCTGGTCAAAGTCAGTGTGGATGACGGTGTGCTGACAGTTGAACGTTTGAAAGACGATCGCTTCGGCCGCTCTATGCACGGTCTGACCCGCAGTTTAATTAATAATATGATAATCGGCCTGGAACAGGGATTTAAGAAGAACCTTGAAATCACAGGTGTTGGCTATAATGCCGCCAAAGAAGGCTCGACTTTAGTATTGAACGTCGGTTATTCGCATCAGGTCCGTATTGATGAACCTGAAGGTATCACATTTGATGTTCCCTCTAACAACAAAATATCGGTTAGTGGATATGATAAGCAATTAGTCGGAGAGATGGCTGCCAAGATCCGTGCCGTCCGTCTGCCCGATGCTTATAAAGGAAAAGGCATCAGATATGAAGGCGAAATCCTGCGACTCAAAGTCGGCAAAACAGGCGCAAAGTAAGGAGCGAAAGTTATGAGTTATAAAGAATCAAGAAATCAACGCCGTCTCCGTCGTCATGCGCGTGTCAGAAACAAGCTTCATGGCACAGCTCAACATCCCAGACTTTGTGTTTTCCGCAGTAATGCGGAGATTTACGCACAATTGATTGACGATGATAATGGTGTAACCCTGGCGCAGGCATCTTCACTGGATAAGGTGCTGGATATTGAACATGGCGGCAACATTGAAGCAGCCAAAGCTGTCGGCAAACTTATCGGTGAACGTGCGCTTGAACAAGAAATCAAGACTGTGATCTTTGATCGCGGTGGCTATAAATATCACGGGCGAGTGGCAGCATTAGCAGATGCAGCACGCGAAGCCGGACTATCATTTTAAGGGAGTAAAGCATGAGAAGAGACAAGAGATTCGACNNNAGAAATTTCCGTTTTACAGCGCTTGTTGTTGTGGGTGATGGTGCCGGCCGTGTAGGCAAGGGTCTGGGCAAGGCTCAGGAAATTCCGGATGCCATCCGCAAGGGTGTTGATGAAGCTAAGAAAAATATGATTACAGTGTCCCTGTATAAAGACACTATTCCGCACCAGGTTACAGGTGTTTTCAACTCAGGCAAAGTTCTGTTGAAACCAGCTGCTGCAGGTACCGGAGTTATCGCCGGAAGCCCTGTGCGTGCAGTCTGTGAGCTGGCCGGTATTAAAGATATTCGTACCAAATCGCTCGGATCAAATAATCCGAACAATGTGGTTAATGCTGCAATCGAAGGATTGAAATCCCTGCGCTCCCTGGAAGAGGTAGCTGCAATTCGAGGCAAAGACCCGAAAGATATTTTATAAGGAGGGCACTTGCATGGCACAATTAAGAGTGACATTACTTCGCAGCCTCAATGGCGTGAAAAAAGATCAACTGGCTACAGTTGAGGCACTTGGTTTGAATAGAATCGGTCAGCAAGTTCTCCACCAGGATAACGATGCGATCCGGGGAATGTTAAATCGTGTCTCGCATCTTGTCGTTTTTGAAGAAGTGGAAGGAGATGCGTAATGAAACAGAATGAACTCAGACCTAATGAAGGTTCGCGTCCCAAGGCCTGGCGTAAAGGACGCGGCCATGGCAGCGGCAATGGAAAAACAGCTGGCCGTGGTCACAAGGGTCAAAAGGCTCGTTCCGGTGGTGGAGTCAGTCCTCAGTTCGAGGGTGGACAGATGCCATTATACCGTCGCATACCTAAGCGCGGTTTTAATAATAAGCGTTTTGCCAAGCAGTATATCGTAGTGAATGTAGGTGCTTTGGAAGCACTGGAAAATAACACTGTGGTCGATGCTGCAAGTCTGGCAGAATCTGGAATTATCAGCTTGCCGAAGGTTAATGACGGAATCAAGATTCTTGGTGACGGTGAGCTAAGCAAGAGCTTGACCGTGAAGGCAAAGGCTTTCACAAGCTCGGCCCGTGAGAAGATAGAACAGGCCGGGGGAATTTGTGAGGTGATCTGATGGGTGAGATGTTTCAAACCCTACGAAATGCTTTCCGCATAGAAGATATTCGCAAGAAAGTTTTGTTTACCCTCGCGATGATTCTTGTTTTCCGTTTGGGAACAGCTATGCCGGTGCCAGCTATAGATACAGCATCTTTTACTGAGTTATTCAGTCGTTTTGGCCAGCTTGGTCAATTCCTGGATATTATTTCAGGTGGTGCTTTTAGATCAGTATCAATACTTGCACTTGGTATATCACCCTATATTAACTCATCGATCATTATGCAGCTGCTGACCTTCGCTATTCCTGCTCTGGAACGCATGCAGAAAGAAGGCGAAGCAGGACAGAAGAAGATTAAAAAGATCACGCGCCTGGTGACCTTGGGTATTGCTTTGGTAATGTCGACATCATATGCCCTCCTGACCAGGGAAGCAGCAAGTTCCGGTATGCCGCGTTTTCTTTCTCTGGCTGTAGTTATTTTAAGCTTTACCGGTGGTGCAATGTTTGTCATGTGGCTGGGTGAGATGATCGATGAAAAGGGAATCGGAAATGGTATCTCTTTGATTATCTTTACCGGTATAGTAAGCAGACTGCCCTCTTATATACCTTTGATTTACTCTTATTTCCAGGGTTGGCGGATTATTGGCGGCAGCATAATCCTTGCACTCTTGGGCGTGGTACTGGTAGTGGCATTCTTTGTTGGAATGGTAACTTTAGTTGTATACGTACAGAGTGCGGAACGCAGAATACCGATTCAATATGCCAAGCGTGTCGTTGGACGAAAAGTATATGGCGGACAAGGAACTTATTTGCCGATTAAGGTTAACCAGTCCGGTGTCTTGCCTGTTATTTTCGCAATGTCCCTGCTCATGGTGGGGCCAACAATAGCATCATTGACCGGTTCAACGGGTAAAGTTGCGACATGGTTCCTGACTCTTAATCAGAACCCGCTATATTATCTGTTCTATGCACTGCTGATTCTGGCCTTTGTGTTTTTCTACTCCACTATCAGTTTTAATCCGGTAGATATTGCCAACAACCTGCAAAAAAATGGCGGTTATATTCTAGGTATTCGTCCCGGCAGACCGACTTCTGACTTTATTGGCAAAACAGCGCGCAGACTTAGCTGGTTTGAGGCTTTGTTCCTTATGGTAATAGTGCTGATGCCATCTTTATTCGGTTTGATCACAAAGACAGAAGGTATTTGGTTTGGCGGTACAGCTGTAATCATTCTGGTTGGCGTCTCTATGGACATCGTCAATCAACTGGAAGCACAGTTGCTGATGCGTCATTACAAAGGATTTTTGGACTAAAATGGCTTATCGATTTGTTTTTCTTGGTGCGCCGGGAAGCGGCAAAGGGACATGGTCAGGTATCGTGTCCCGGCGCCTTGCCCTTTCGCATCTCTCAACCGGAGATCTTTTGCGGCAGGAAGTTGCAGAGAATTCGGAACTGGGTCAAAAAGCCAGATCCTATATGGATGCAGGTGAGTTAGTTCCTGATGAATTGATTCTGGCACTTGTAGACAAAAAACTGGGTGAAGCAAACGGATTTATTCTGGATGGTTACCCGCGAAATATTGCACAGGCAAAGTCTTTAGAAGAAATATTAGAAAAGAACAAGATCAGCCTGTCAAAAGTTATTTATTTGGAAGTAGCGGAAGAAGAGCTTGTTCGCCGTATAACAAGCCGCGTAGTGTGTCCGAACTGCGGAGCTACATACAATCTTCAAACGATGCCCCCTAAACTGGCAGGTATCTGCGACAGATGTGGCAGCAAACTGATTCAGCGTCCGGATGATACTGAAGAAGTTTTCCGGGTCCGTTTGGACGCCTACAATAAGCAAACGGCACCTCTGCTTGAGTATTATGAGCAGAAGGGTCTGCTTTATCGTTATGACAATTACGGCGCACAGACTGAGGAAGGCAATGAAAACTTTCTCAGGCTATTGACAAAGGAATAAATACTAATGATTAGGCTTAAGTCTCCGGAAGAAATTGATCGGATGCGTCGGGCCGGCGCAGTGGTTGCTGCAGTCTTCGAGAAAATTGCACCACTGATGCAGTCGGGTGTGTCGACTTATGAGATCGATCGTGTTGCACACGAAGAGATTGTTAGACACGGGGCCATTCCGTCATTTCTGGATTTTCCGGGAGAGTTTTCGCCTTTTCCGGCAGCTACTTGTATCTCTATTGACTCCGAGGTAGTGCACGGCATACCATCACGGGACAGAATCCTTGAAGATGGAATGATTGTATCAGTTGATGTTGGCGCTATCCTGGAAGATATGCACGGGGATGCAGCGCGTACTTATCTGGTAGGCGAGGTAGATCCGGAGATTCGCAAGTTAGTGGAGGAGACAGAAAACTCTTTTTGGAAGGGTTTTGAACAGGCAACAATCGGTAATCGTATCGGAGATATTTCGCATGCGGTTGAAGCACACGTCCAGGCTTTTGGTTATGGTGTGATAGAGGTTCTTACCGGACATGGAGTAGGTTACGACCTGCACGAAGATCCCAGTGTCCCGAACTTTGGCAGAAAAGGACGCGGTGTCCGTCTGGCAGAAGGAATGACCCTGGCGCTGGAACCCATGATTACCTTAGGGTCGCCGAGGGTTCAAATGGAGAGAGATGGCTGGACTTTTGTCACGCGTGACGGAAAACCTGCTTCTCACTTTGAAAATACTTTCGCCATCACTAAGCAAGGTCCCATCGTCCTTACAGCAAGTTGCTGATCATTGAAACAGGATTATGAAACAAGCAGGCTGCCCGCAGCAGCAAAGGAAAATAAAAGCAGGTGCCGCAGTTAAAGCGACACATGGACATGACCGTGGACGTCTGTACCTCGTAATTAAACGGGAAGCAGAGCAAGTAGAGTTAAGTGACGGAACTTATCGTCCCATTGCTAAGCCAAAGACTAAAAACCTCAAACATCTTGTACATATTTCTGACCTGATTGAGGCAAATCAGTTGATGGCTGAGCTAGATGCCCTGAGCTGTGATCGGGAAAAGGATATATACATTAGACGACTGCTTAAGCAAGTGGCTGAAAATTAATTATTTTATTTTCAGACTACTAAGAAAGGATGATGATGGCTAAAGAAGAAGCTATTGAAGTTAAAGGCGTAGTTACAGAAACAATGCCTAATGCTGTTTTCAGGGTTGAGCTGGAAAATGGACATGAAGTGATAGCGCACATCTCCGGGAAGCTGAGAAAGAATTACATTAAAATTCTGACTGGCGATAATGTAACGGTGGAGTTGTCCCCTTACGACTTATCCCGTGGACGTATCATATGGCGTTCAAAATAGAAGATATTGACTAATATGTAATGCGATAATCTTGTTATTAGCGCACTAATGTGATAAAATTTTTCGGTGTGCCGTTTGGACGGTGCGCGAAAGGAGAAAACAATGAAAGTAAGACCTTCAGTAAAACCTATATGCGAAAAGTGCCGTGTCGTAAAGAGACGTGGTCGCGTAATGGTAATTTGTTCAGATCCTAAGCATAAGCAACGACAGGGCTAGTTCCTGTTTATATTGATCTAATTAATAATTTTTGAGACGACACGACGACGGATGCGGCTGCGGCAGGTAACTGTCGAAATCCAAATTCGTGTTTGAGCGATAAAACATTCGAAAGCATGGAGGTATCGG
>LFRM01249086.1_pt1 | contig 69917 bp, 61 predicted proteins | sample 618341 | NCBI WGS metagenome assembly LFRM01 (sample SAMN03654438, study PRJNA283298) | anaerobic digester metagenome | isolation source: pool of bioreactors CSTR01a, CSTR02a, and CSTR03a thermophilic anaerobic... | place: Denmark: Kgs. Lyngby | collected 2014-05-21 | reverse complement strand
TGCCGCGGTCTCTATTCCCTGATTCTGGAAGAGGCTGATCCTTTCCTGTATTTGCATGTGATTGGAGATGGTTTCCTCTATCATATGGTCAGGATTTTGGCTGGCACACTATTGTATGTTGGCTTGGGGAAATTGGATGCCGGGGATATTCCCCGGTTACTTCTGGCGGCTGACCGGACAGCAATGGGTCCGACCCTGCCAGCCCATGGACTGACTCTGGAGCGGGTTTTTTACAAAGAAGAATTATTTGCTTCGGATCGCTGGCCCTACAGTAACTGGCAGGGAAAAAGCTGAATTTGAATTCATGCTTCAGCTGAAGTTCAATTTGCAAATGAAGATTAGTGGTAGTAAAGTCGAAATGAGAATAAAATAGGAATAGCAGTAAGAGCTTGGAAAGAAGGGGTTGATGGAAATGAAATGGACTAATCGTCAAAATATGACGATGTTGACTGACTTCTATGAGTTCACCATGGCTAACGGTTATCTGAAGTCCGGTATGCAGGACAAGGAAGCCGTTTTTGATATGTTTTTCCGTACTGTACCGGAGAACGGCGGCTTTGCAATTATGGCCGGTTTGGAACAGCTGGTTGATCATTTGTCTGCGCTGGAATTTGACGATGATGATATCACATATCTGGAAAGTCTCAATGTTTTTGACCAGGACTTCATAGATTATTTGCATAAGTTTGAGTTTTCCTGCGATGTTTGGGCTGTAAATGAGGGTTTGCCAATTTTTCCCGGTGAGCCGATTTTGAAGGTAAAAGGACCCATTATGCAGGCTCAGCTGATAGAGACGATGATCCTGCTGATTATGAACCATCAAAGCCTGATTGCAACCAAAGCATCACGTATTGTACGTGCGGCGGGAGACAGGCTGGTGATGGAATTCGGCGCCCGCCGTGCCCAGGGTATTGACGCTGCAGTTCTTGGAGCCAGAGCTGCCTATATTGGTGGTGTAGGCGGAACATCCTGCACAATAGCCGGGGAATATTTCGATATCCCGGTTATGGGAACAATGGCACACAGCTGGGTTCAGGCTTATCCGACCGAATATGAGGCCTTTGCAGAGTATGCTCTTGCCTTCCCCGATGATACTCACCTTCTGGTTGATACCTACAATACCTTACGCAGCGGCGTACCGAATGCTATTCGTGTGGCCAAAGAAATTCTGGAACCCAAGGGTAAGCGTCTTAAGTCGATCAGGATTGATTCAGGAGACTTAACCTATCTGAGTATTAATGCCAGAAAAATGCTGGACGACGCTGGCCTCAATGATTGCGGCATCACAGTCAGCAACTCTGTGGACGAGTATCTGATCAGGGAGCTCCTGCATCAGGGAGCGAGGATAGATAGTTTCGGCGTCGGTGAACGTCTGATTACTTCACGTTCCGACCCGGTCTTTGGCGGTGTCTATAAGTTGGCGGCCGTTGAAGAAAACGGGAAGCTGCTGGCTAAAATGAAATTTTCTGACAATCCGGAAAAAGTTACAAACCCGGGCGATAAGCAGGTCTACCGTCTCTATGACCGGTCTACGGGAAAAGCAGAAGCTGATCTGATAACACTTGTTGATGAGATCATCGACGACAGCAAGCCACTGACGATTTTTGATCCATATCATACCTGGAAAAGAAAGACTTTACCCTGTTTCCGGGCTGAACCATTGCTAAAACCTGTATTTGTGCGTGGTAAATCAATATATGAAAAGAAGACTGTACAGGAAGTTCGTGAATACTGCCTGAGTGAACAGGAAAAGCTTTGGGACACGGTCAAGCGTTTTGAGAAACCTCAGACATATTATGTCGACTTGTCGGAAGAACTCTGGACTCTGAAAGACAATTACCTGCGTCAGAATAATCCGGTTTAATAAAAAGCGCTCTCCACAGCAGAGCGCTTTTTTAAACAATGTATGGATTGAGGCCATACGATGGTCTGTATTTGCAACTGAAAAATTGACAGGAGCTGATTGTATGTGCGACACAATGATTGCCCTCGGAAACGTGACACAAAGCGGCAGGACTATCTTTGCCAAAAACAGTGACCGTGCTCCTAATGAACGTCTTCTGCTGGAAAGAATCCCCCGGAAGAGCTTTTCTCACGGCAGTATGGTCAAATGTACTTACATCACGATTCCACAGGTTAATGTAACTTATGAAGTACTTATTCTGCGCCCGCATTGGATCTGGGGTGCTGAGATGGGCTGCAATGAGTACGGCCTTGTGATTGGTAATGAAGCGGTCTTCACCAAGGAAAAAGCCGGAGAAAACGCCTTGATCGGCATGGATCTGCTGCGTTTGGCACTGGAGCGCAGCCGGAATGCCGAGGAAGCTCTTAACTGTGTAATCAGCTTGCTTGCCAGTCATGGTCAGGGGGGCAACTGTGGCTATGACAAAAACTTTCGCTATGACAACTCATACCTGATCGCTGACCGCTCGTCTGCCTGGGTACTGGAAACTGCAGGGCAGTACTGGGCAGCTAAAAGAGTTCAAGATGTATATGCCATCTCTAACCGGCTCACTATCGGCAGGGATTACGACCGCGCGCATCCGGATCTTGTTCATCATGCAATTGATAAAGGCTGGTGCCGGAGTGAGGAAGACTTTGATTTCGCGCGCTGCTATACCAATCAACTAGTGACGGGTTTTAGCGGTGCAGCAAGACGGGAACACTGTTCACGCACGACACTTGAAGAGAGCAAAGGCAGTATAACTGTCGAGGGCATGATGGATATATTGCGCAGTCATACTGCCAAGTTCGAAAAAAAACCTTATCAGACAGCATCGGTTTCCAGTATTTGTATGCATGCCGGCAGTTTAATTGGTGATCAGACTACAGGCAGTTTTATTGCAGAACTTGCTTTCCCGGAAGGAGGAGGAACTAACCATGGAGTAAGGCGTGATACTTACTGGATCACGGGCAGTTCTGCTCCTTGTCTGAGTTTGTTCAAACCCTGGTGGATGATCGAGCCTGATTATCTTAGCTTTTCAGAAGATGAGACAGAAGAGGCTGTAGCTTACTGGGAGCGGCAGGAGAAGGTTTACCGGTCAGTTCTGAAACAGTTAATTGATTGGAAAGAATATCAGTCAGAGCGGGATCAGATTGAAGACGCTTTGCTTAATGAAGTCAGTGCACTGGCTCCAAACACTCCTGACAGGATGCTGGCTGAGATACAGGCCAGGGCCTTAGAGGCAGAAACAGAGCTGCACAATAAGGTCATAGAAGAAGTGCATGAAAATCCTCTCGAGTATGATTACAAAGGCAGGCCGTATTTCAGACGATATTGGAAAAAAAAGAACAGGAAGCTGGAGCAGCGAGTTTAGGCTTCCTGTATTATTTCGCCCATTTTTCATAGGCGGCTTCAAATCTCTTTAATCCGTCTTTGATTGTCTGTGTATCTACACAATAAGAAACACGCATGTAGCCTTCACAGCCGAAACTGTCAGAAGGAACAGCAAGGACGTTATATGTGTCGCGCAGATAATCAGAGAAAGCGGGAGCATCACCTCCGGGAACTTTCATAAAAAGGTAAAATGCTCCTTCCGGCAGCAGGACTTCGTAGCCAATTTCACGCAAACCCTTGTAAAGAAGCTGTCTGTTCAGATCATAGGTGTTGGTATCAGTTTTAATATCAACAGTAAGTCCGACCATATGCTGGAGGAGACTAGGAGCGCAAACATAGCCCATGCCACGCAAGGCACCGCCAATAGCTGCGAAAAGCAGTTCATGCCCTTTAAAATTAGGAGCTACCAGGGCATAGCCGATGCGGTCTCCGGGAATAGAAAGAGATTTGCTGTAAGAGTAGGTCATAATCGTGTATTCATAGATGGCAGGAATATGAGGCGCGACTTTACCATCGTAGACCAGTTCACGATAAGGTTCATCCGAAACAATAAAGATCGGACGATTATACTCCTGAGATTTGTGTCTCAGGAGCTTAGCCAGGTCTGCAAGTTCCTGTTCACTATATAGTTTGCCGCTGGGATTATTTGGAGAATTAATCACAATAGCCCGGGTGTCAGGGTTAATTCTCTTTTCAATTTCTTCCAGATCAATGCCGAAATCCGGAGGGCAGGCCGGAATGACTACAAGTTTACCCTTCTGACCTTCAATGTAAGGTTTATACTCAGGGAAATATGGAGCCAGTACTATAAATTCATTGTTTCGGCCTTCTTCCGATAAGGCACGAAAGGAGCCTGAAAGAGCAGCAGCAGCCCCACAGGTCATGAAAATATTGTTGCCTGAATAATTACTGCCATAACGCTTGTTGAAGGAAGCTGCAATTGTCTGGCGGACTCCTATATCGCCGGCACTGTTGGTGTAGCCGTGCAATGCCTTTGGGTCTCTTTCCTGCAGAAGTTTGAGAAATGCTTGCTGGACTTCCGCCGGCGGAGGAATGCTGGGATTGCCGATACTGAAGTCAAAGATATTTTCGGCCCCGATCTCCCTGCCCTTGCTTTGACCGTAATCAAACAATTCTCGGATGACAGAGCGCTGCTGACCATTATGCAGAGCTTCTTGATTTAGAATAAAAGGCAGATCAGGGAGCATAAGCTTCCTCCTCGCTGCGGGCCAGTTCGCGTCCGCGTTTAAAAGCTTCTTGATTTATCTCAATAAAGCGTTCCGGAACATTCACCTTGAGAGCGGTCTCCCAATCCAGCTTGTCCAGCTGCAAGACTTCAGCCATAGCCCCCAGCAAAACGACGTTCATTACACGCGGGTTGCCTAGTTCTTCGGCAACCTGGGCTGCATTGAAGGCGATAAGTTTGAACTTTTCTCTCAGGGCGTCGATACAGTTGTCGGGATAGACTGCAGTACCTGAGGCCACCGGAGGCGGTATGATAGTGTAATCATTTACAATTATCAGAGCATCTTTTTTCAAAAGAGCAGCCCCGCGGACAGCTTCCATACGCTCGAAAGCCAGCAGGATATCAGCCTCACCGACACCGATCAGAGGCGAGTAGACTTTTTTGCCATAGCGGATTTGTGTGGAAACACTGCCGCCACGTTGGGCCATGCCGTGGATTTCGCTCATTTTCACATCGAAGCCGGCTGTGACCAATGCTGTAGTGAGGACCTTGCTGACTAAAATTGTTCCTTGTCCGCCGACGCCGATTAATACGATACTTTTGACTGTTTCACTCATCAAATATCCTTCTTTCTCTTTTTCCTGCCCTAAAAAGACTCAGTCAACTACACTGATGGCATCGAAATTGCAAACCTGCATGCAGACAGTGCAGCCTGTACATAGAGCGGGATCAATGTAGGCTTTGCCGTCAACATAATAAATAGCTGAACAGCCAACCCGGAGACAGCGTCTGCAACTGGTGCAAAGGTCGCGGTCGACTACGCAGAGTTTGAAATCATGTTCAATGTTTTTTATGAGGACACAGGGGCGTTTGACGATCATAGCACAGGCTTGCTCAGCAGCAATTGCCTCATCAATAGCGGCTTCCATGGCTGTCAGATCCTGCGGATCCACAGTGATCACTTTTGCGAAGCCGATCGCCTTGAAAAGTGCTTCGATCGAGACCTTTTCAGCAATTTCTCCGGAAAGTGTCAGGCCTGTTCCCGGATTATCCTGTTGCCCTGTCATGCTGGTGGTGCTGTTGTCCAGCACCACCGGAATAACACGGCCCTTATTGTAAAGGATTTCAATAGCTCCGGTAATTCCGCTGTGGAAAAAGGTGGAGTCACCAACCACACCAAAGACGACTTTATCCACACCGCTGACTTCGAAGGCTTTGGCCATGCCCATGGCAGCAGAGAAACCGGCCCCCATGCAAATGACAGAATCGATGGCAGCGAGGGGTGGTGAACCTCCTAAGGTATAGCAGCCAATATCACCGGCGATAACAGCATTTTTCTTTTTTCGTATCGTATAAAAGAAGCCACGATGCGGACAACCCGGACAAAGTGAGGGTGGTCTGGCAACCATATCTACATCCAGATCAACAGATTCCTGTTTTTCTCCCCAATAGCTTTCCCGCACGATTGCTGGATTAAGTTCAAACATATTGGGGAAAATATCCTTGCCTGTGACCTTTATGCCCAGAGCTTTGATCTGCTCTTCGAGGAAAGGATCAAGTTCTTCCAGCACATAGATCTCTTCCACTTGCTCGGCAAAGCTGCGGATCAGCTTTTCTGGCAGAGGATAGGTAAAACCCAGACTGAGGAAGGAATAGTCAGCAGGGAAGACCTCACGTGCGATCTGCACAGATATGCCGGAAGCGATGACACCGAACTTTCTGTCGTTGATCTCCATTCTGTTGAATTCAGCTTTGTCACTGTATTCAGCCATGGCCTGCAGCCTTTCTTCCAGTAGCTGCCTGTGTACCATGGCATTAGCCGGAGAACTGATATATTTCGCAGGATTCTTTTTATAGGGGATTGACTCAACTTGCAAAGGCTGACCAAACTCGACGAGACTTTTGGAATGGCAGACTCTGGTGGTCATGCGGAAAAGCACAGGTGTATCGAAGCGCTCAGAGACCTGATAAGCCTCCCGGATCATGTCGAGACATTCCTGACTGTCGGAGGGCTCAAACATCGGCATTTTGGCAGCACGTGCGTAATGACGGTTATCCTGTTCGTTCTGCGATGAATGCATACTGGGATCATCTGCAGAAATGATTACAAAACCGCCTTCGACTCCATCATAGACGGCATTGAACATAGGATCAGCTGCAACGTTTATGCCAACATGCTTCATTATAGAAACGGAACGCACTCCGGCAATGGAAGCACCATAAGCAACTTCAGTAGCGACTTTTTCATTAGGCGCCCATTCAGAATAAACTCCTTGATATTGCCTTAGATTTTCAATAATTTCTGTACTCGGAGTTCCCGGATAAGCACTGGCAATTTTCACTCCGGCCTCGTAAAGACCACGGGCCACTGCTTCGTTCCCGGACATTAGTTGTTTCACACAAACACCTCGCTTTTCAAGAAAAAAATATAGAAGACACCCTCTGCATTAGCTTATCAAAAGAGCTGGGTGGATTCAATTAGCAAAGACAGTCAATTTGGGCGAAGAGGTCCTGGCAGGAAGGCTAAGAAAACTTGCCGGTAACTGCTGATTACTCTTCCTTGAACACTGGATCGATATCAGCGGGAATTTGTTCTTTGCTGCTAGTCTGATAGGCCCGTTCGACAGCAATATAGAGAGTGAGTTCAGGATACTCTGCTTTTACAGCCAGACGGAACTTATCGCGAATTTCGTCATCACTTTGTGTAAGATTGTCCGGCAGAGAAACATCAAAAGCAAGAATATATTCATCTGCAGTCTCAAACTGCTGCAGATCGTGTACATTCAGATTCGGATCAATATCGCGGGCAGTCTTCTGAAGTAGTTCAGACAACTGATTGCTAAATGGATCTTTTATAGTCGTGGGATCGGCATGCAGGACGATATCCAGGCCATAGTCTTCGAAAAACCTTCTCTCAATGCGATCAAGTAATAGATGTGCTGACACAAAACTTAACTTACTGTCAACTTCGACGTGGGCAGAGGCATGCATATTGCCCGGCCCATAATCGTGCAGTAAAAGGTCGTGTATGCCTAGTATTCTGGAATCTGCTCCCATTATTTCATCAATTATGTGTTGTTCCAATTCGTTTGAGGGAGGAGAACCCATCAAACGGTTAACCATGTTGCGCATAATGTCTATGGCAGACCATAATATGAATAAACTGACAAGCAAACCGGTAAGACCATCGAGATTTATACCCCAGACTGCAAAGAGTATTGTTGAAAACAGTACTGCCAGTGTGGTTACAACATCTGCCATACTATCTTTGGCACTGGCACGCATGGCCGGTGAGCATAGGCGCCTGGACCGCACACTATAGTAAAAATACAAGAAAGCTTTGACAGTTATGGATATTCCGAGAGAAAAAAAAGATAAAAGACCAAAATCCAAATCCTGAGGTGTGATGATTCGTAGAATAGATTGACGTCCCAAAGCTAAACCGACGACTAACATACCCAGGGCAATGATAGAAGAAGCTATATATTCTGACCTGGCATGTCCGAAGGGGTGTTCTTTATCAGCCGGCTTGCTGGAGTAAACAAAGGAAAGCATAGTAACTAAGGAAGAAAAAGCGTCCGACACATTATTCCAGCCATCTGCACTTATAGCGACACTGCCTGATAAATACCCGGCTAGAATTTTGCTTAGGGCCAAGAAAATATTGAGGCTGATCCCCAGGACGGCAGCTTTGATCCCCTGAGATTTTCGTTCCCTTGCTTCCTGACCATCCTGTGCCGCTATTTTTAATTCCTGCAGATCCATAAAGCTTCCTTGTAACAAATCCTTGAACAAAAAAGCCCTGCCACTCAAATGAGTTGATCAGGGCTTGTGGTGGAGACGAGGGGGATCGAACCCCTTACCTCTTGAATGCCATTCAAGCGCTCTCCCAGGTGAGCTACGCCCCCACGGCTTTCTGTTGCCAGCTAAAATTCTGAGCAAGCGAATTACAGTTTAGGACAGAACATAATAATTTGTCAAGCACTTAGAGCCACGGATAGCGTTCCAAAGTTGGAGGCGAAAAGCAACAGCTCCTATTCTGTGCTAAATTTGAATCTAGTGCATAGAAAGGTGCCTGGCACCTTTCTATGCAGGCTGTTTTCTATGCTAAATTGAGGTATTTTCTGTCATATATTGCAAACATGGACAGCTGATAGTAAAATGCATATAATATTTAAATAAATATCTTTATGGAAGCAAGAATTTGTATTGAGAGGAAAATATAAGGATGACGATTGAAGACAATCTGGAGCTATACAAAAGCCCTCTGTATCCGGTTCGGGAAATTAAAGACTTGCGTGACATGATCAGGCAGAGCGAGGAACTCTACGGGGAAGAAACAGCCTATATGGTTAAAGACCCCATCGCTTTGCGCCAAATAGAGCCTCGTTCAGAAGAGGCAAAAAAACTAAAAGCGGATCCGACCCGTCCTTACGGCCATATCAGCTTTAGACAGTTTGCAGCCGATGTGCGTGCCTTTGCCACAGGACTGATGAAGATAGGTGTCAAACCCGGCTGCCGTGTAGCTATTTATGCTGAAACCCGCTATGAGTGGTATGTATCATATCTGGCAGTAGTTAATGGTTTAGCAGTAGTGGTCCCGCTTGACAGAGAACAGCCGGCAGCAGAACTATTAAGCCTTGTACAGCGTTCTCAGGCGGATACACTTCTATATTCAAATTTCAAAAAAGCTTTAGTTGAGGAAGTAAAGGCCGAAATGACTGGTGTAGAGCGTTTCGTTCAATTCGATTTACCGGCAGATGATGATACTGAAACATCATATTTCTGGGATCTTCTGGCTGAAGGTCAGGAACTGCGCGAAGCAGGTGACCGCGCCTATGATGACTTGCCGATTGATCCGGAAGCTATGAGTGTTTTGCTCTTCACTTCAGGTACCTCAGCCAGATCAAAAGCAGTTATGCTCAGCCATTCCAATATCTGTGCCAACCTTATGGGTATGTGCAGTATGGTGTATATCGACAAAGATGACACCTTCCTGTCAGTGCTGCCCCTGCATCATACCTATGAGTGTACCTGTGGTTACCTTTGCCAGTTATATCGCGGCAGTACAGTTGCTGTTAGCGATGGCCTGCGTCATATCGTGAACAATATGAAGGAGTCAGCCACCACAATAATTCTGGTTGTGCCCCTCATGGTAGAAGCTTTCCACCGCGGTATTTACAAAAAAGTAAATGCTGATCCCGAAACTGTAAAAAAACTGGAAACAGGCAAGAAAATTTCAAATTTCCTGCTTAAGCTGAAAATAGATGTGCGAAAAAAACTTTTCAAACAGATCCACGAAGGTTTTGGCGGCAAGCTCAGGTTGATTATCGCCGGCGGAGCTGCAATCAGCCCTGATTTAATTGCTTCTATGCAGGAACTCGGTTTCCACACAATCCAGGGCTACGGCTTAACTGAATGCGCGCCGATCCTGGCCCTGAACCGCGATGTGTATTACAACAATAAATCTGCCGGACTGCCGCTGCCGGGTGTTGACATAAAAATCATCAACCCGGATGAGGATGGTATTGGCGAGATTATCGGCAAGGGTGATAATGTCATGATCGGCTATTATCAAGCTCCTGAGCTTAACGCTGAGGCGATTGATCAGGCAGGTTATTATCATACAGGTGACCTGGGTTATCTCACGGAGGATAAGTTTGTAATCATTACCGGTCGAAAGTCTAACTTGATTGTGACTAAAAATGGCAAGAACATCTTCCCGGAGGAAATTGAGTATTTGATCAATCAGAGTGATCTGGTGAAGGAGTCAGTTGTCATCGGTGTTAAGAATGATCAGGGAGAAGAGATCGTTACGGCTCAAATCTTCCTTAATGAGGAAGCATTGGCTGCAGATCCTGAGCTGGCAGACTTAGCGCTTACGGATGATAAGCTGAGAGAGATAATTTTCAAGTGGATCAAAGACGAAGTCAACAGCAAGCTGATCCCTTACAAGCATGTGCGTGAAGTTGTTCTGCGCGACACGGAGTTCCCCAAGAATACTTCACGTAAGATCAAACGTTATTAATGCTTGAGTGGAAGCTTAGGGGACAGAATAATCCACAATATAGCCAAAGAAAAACCGGCATGACGGGCCCGTCATGCCGGTTTCATTGTGTCAAAGTTCTTTACGGCTTACTGTGGAGGCCTGTAGGAATCTTTTAAGGCTACGGAACGGTTAAAAACCAGATTCTCAGGTGTTGAGTCATGTGAGTCATGTATAAAGTAGCCGCTGCGCATGAACTGATAACCTATGGGAGAGATTTCCTTTGCCAGTGAAGGTTCGACCTTGGCCTGTTGAATTTTCAGTGAATCCGGGTTGACCAATTCAATATAATTTTCTGATTCTTTTTCCGGTTCTTCTACTGTGAAGAGATTGCTATAAAGGCGGATCTCTGCGTCAACTGCTGTAGCCTGATCCAACCAGTGGATGGTCCCGCGCACCTTCTGACCTTCAGGAGCTGTTCCACCTTTGGTGTCAGGATTGTATTCGGCCAGAACTTCAATGATTTCGCCCTTCTCATCTTTTTTAAAACCGGTACATTCAACAATGTATGCATTGGCCAGCCTTACATGGTTGCCCGGGAAGAGACGGAAGTACTTTTTCGGCGGATCTTCCATAAAATCGTCACGCTCGATCCAAAGTTGGCGGGAGAAGCTGATCTCATGCTGCCCGGCATCGGGGTTCCGCGGCAGATTATCCATCAGCAGAGTTTCTGATTTCCCTTCAGGATAATTAGTGATTGTCAGTGGTATCGGGTCCAGGACAGCCATAGCGCGTGGAGCTCTTTCGTTTAAATCCTCCCGCAGGCAATGTTCGAGGAAAGCCATATCAACAGTACTGTCAACTTTTGAAACACCGATACGCTCACAAAAATCTCTGATAGCCCGCGGTGTATACCCACGGCGGCGCAGGCCGATGAGTGTGGGCAATCTGGGGTCGTCCCAGTCATCAACAGCATCATTTTCAATTAAGTGACGTAGTTTGCGTTTGCTCATGACCGTGTTGGTCAGGTTTAAACGGGCGAACTCAATCTGCCTGGGCTTAGAGGGAACGGAAGTGTTATTAATAAACCAGTCATAAAGCGGACGGTGGTCTTCAAATTCAAGAGAACAGAGGGAATGAGTGATATTTTCAAGGGCATCACTGAGCGGATGGGCAAAATCGTACATGGGGTAGATGCACCACTCGTTTCCGGTGCGGTGATGCTCCATATGGCTGATGCGATAAATAACAGGGTCACGCATATTCATGTTGCCGGAACTCATGTCAATTTTCGCACGCAAAGTCATTGCACCGTCCGGAAACTCTCCAGCTCTCATGCGGCGGAAAAGCTCTAAACTCTCTTCCTTGGGACGATTGCGCCAGGGACTCTCCTGACCTGCTTCAGTCAGTGTGCCGCGTGCTTTGCGCATTTCTTCGGCAGTTTGTTCGCAGACAAAGGCCAAATCCTTCTCGATCAGCTCTTCTGCGTAGAGATACATTTGTTCAAAGTAGTCGGAAGCGTGAAAAAAACGGTCTTCCCAGTCATAACCCAACCAATGGATATCATTCTTGATGGCTTTGACATAAGCTTCGTCCTCTTTAGCCGGATTGGTGTCATCCATTCTAAGGTTGCATAAACCCTTGTACTGGTCAGCCAGGCCAAAGTTAATCACAAGGGCTTTAGCATGCCCGATATGGAGCAAGCCATTTGGTTCAGGAGGGAAACGGGTATGCAAAGTAAAACCTTCTGTGCGGCCGCCTTCTGCCATATCTTCATCAATTGCGTCGATGATAAAATGAGACAGCTCATTCTTGGTCTTGACCTCATCTGCAGGTGTGATGCGATCCTCGGAAGCAAATAAGGTCCATTTCTCGTCTTTTTTTGTCATATAAGTTCACTTCCTTGTCTAAATCAATGTTAGTTATTTGAGCTTGTTCATGATACCATGCAATGAACAAGCAGACTAATACTAGCTTAAGTCTTATACGAGATCATTTATGTTTGGCTATGTTCGACCTGAAAAAGAATTATTGTTGATGCGTGATTTTACCCGCTATCGCTCCATTTACTGTGGTTTGTGCAAAACTATCAAAGAGCGATATGGCAATCTGCCACGCCTTACAGTTACTTACGATATGACTTTTTTGGCAGCACTTTTACTCTCGCTGTCCTCAGAGGACAGTGAGATGGTGAGGGAAGGCTGTGTTTTAAATCCGATCAATAAGAAAGTGATCAGCAAGAAGCATCCGGCCCTGGATTTTGCTGCTGATGGCAGCATTATTCTGGCTTACTTTTCCGCACTTGATAATGCTGAGGACGAAAATCCCATTAAAGGACGTTTTCAAAGTCTTTTGCTGAGAAGATCGGGCAAAAAAGCCGGACGCCTCTATCTGGAAATGACTGCGAAAATTGAAGCTTTCCTGCATGAGCTCAGTGAAATTGAAAAAGGTGATTATGATCCGGCTGCAGCTGATATCTTCGGCCGGCTTCTGGCAGAAGTTTTTGCTGAAGGTGCAAAGATTCTGGAGCATCCTGACCGCCAACTCCTGATCAGAGTCTTGCCTGACGTTGGTTTTGCTTTGGGCAAATGGATCTACCTGATGGATGCATTTGACGATCGTGAAGACGATCTTCATAATAAGCAGTGGAATCCGCTACTCAAATTTTCCGAGCCTGACAGCAGGATTTTTGTTGAGGAGACCCTCAAAGAATGTGAAGAAGAAATTGACCGTTTACTGGCCCTCTTGCCTTACCAGAGAGATGGCGCAATTATTGGAAATATCGCCACCATTGGTTTAGTGCGGACCCGGGAACGCGTTTTGGCAGGAATTGAGCTGCCCCGGATATAAAATTACTCAAGTTCAGGTTGGGAGAATTAAAAAATGGCAAAAGACCCTTATGATGTTCTAGGTGTAAGACGCGGGGCTACGGAGAAAGAGATCCGTGATGCTTATCTTGAGCAAACGAAGAAATACCATCCGGATAAATATCAAGATCCCACGATGAAAGAGCTGGCTGAAGAAAAAATGAAGGAAGTTAACAATGCCTATGACCAGCTAACAAAAGGGGGGCAGCAGCAAGGACCATATCAGAGACCACCGTATCAAAGTCCTTATGGTAACTATGGCAGTTATGGCAGCCCCTATGGTCAACAGCAGCAACAACAGAACCAGTCTCCCTATTACCGTTCTTCAGCTGACAATTGTTGTTCGCAAATGACCTGCCTTTGCTGTGCAGATGCCTGCTGCGAACAGATGGGCGGAGACCTCTGCCTTTGCTGCTAAGCAGATGCGGGATCTTATTTTGGTAGGAAACTATGCACTCCGATAAAAAAACTTCGAGATCTGCATATACAATTGCCATAAGTGGAATACTAATAGCATTGGGCTGGATTTTTGTTATTCTCTCAGGCGTCCTGCCAACGGGACGCCTTTTTTTGTTCCTCCTGGCTTCACTGGTGGTTGCAACAGCATCTTTTGAATTGAATATATCCGGAGCTGTTTTGGTAACTCTGGGTATTTTTATTCTGAGTCTGACTTATCCGGGATTGATTCAGGCTGCAGTCTTTGCCGTTTTTGCAGCACCATTATCACTTTTGATTCTTTATTTCTATCATCGCGGGCTTGCTAAGTTCCTGCAATATCTGCTGTCACACATAATCATGAGCCCCTTGCTAATAGCAGCAGTAAAAATCAGCAGGTTGGATATCCTGATCATGAATCGATTTAATCTGGCAAACTGGCTGATCTGGCTCATAATTTTTGCCATCTTCCAGCTTATGCTGTTTATCTATCGGCAAGTTCTTTTAAACTATGAGCTATTATTTTTCGAAAGAATACATCCCTGGCTACGGAGAAGAAAGTAATCAGTGTTTTGGATTTCCAGCCCGTTCCAGCCGCCTCATACGGCGCCAGTAAAACAGTTTGACGATTTCCCTGATTAAGAGAATTGCAAGGATAAGGCAGATTAATGCTGCCAGTCCGATAATAATCTGTCCCAGATTCTCATTGTTGTAAAGTTGGCTGACCAGTCTGGCCAGAATTGTATTAGAAGAGATAATATCGCGGTCAGGTCCGATACGCACAGGGATTCTGGTACCGTCAAGCATCTCAAAAATTATCTGACCGGTCATACTGCCCTTTTGAATTGGTAAGAGGTAGGGAGCGTTACCGACATAAATAACATCATCTTTCAGATAGAAGTTATCTTTTGGATGAACATAATAAACCGTATCCAAATACTGCAGACCAAAAGTCTCGCCGCTTTCAGTTTTTTCGCTGTGGCCCGGAACAAGGACCCCTGCTTCTGTTAAAGCTGTACGCTGATAATGCTGATTGATTTTTTCATAGAGTTTCAGAGTTTCATCGATCATTAGACTTTGGCCGGCAGAGAGAAGCAGAGTTGTAACAGGTATTCCGTCAACCGTCTCACCGTAACTTAAAGTCAGGGAGAAGCGATCAGAGCGATGATTATAGGCGGCATCAATATTACCTTCTGAAAGTGTAAACAGGCGAGAAATGCTGGAACGTACCGGTATTACCCGGTCGCTGTTTTCTACACGAAGGGAAAGCAGCTGTTCAGTAACGCGCAGATATTCGATCGCTGACCTGCTGGAGTGTAAGGCCTGGGCTAAGCGGGAAAGATCATTCAGGCTGCTTGTTGCGGTTAACTTTTGCTCATGCCCGTATTCAGGCATGATATCAGCTACAGACTGGCCATCAATTATCGCCTGGAATTCCTGATTTTCATCTTTTTCAAAGACAAGTTGTCCCCAGTCTATTTCCGGGTCTGAGAAAATATCAGGTGCAGGATTTTTGCGCTCTGTCTGAGAAAGCAGCAAGGTGTAAAATTCTGTATTTGTCATACCCAGCTCAGATGCTCTTTGTTGCATCATCTTCAGAAAACCCTCTTCGCCGGCAGTAAGGTGTTCAGCTATAGCCAGAGCAGCGGCATCAGAGTTTTGCAAGATCATTCTCAGGGCAAGGTAGCGAAAAGGTAAAGTCATACCGCTTTCCAGATCGAGGTTGGAATTAACCTCGACTGATGCGAGAGCCGCCACCTGAGCGGAAATACTGATCAGCTCATCAGGACCGACCTTGTCTGCACTGACCAGCAGAGCCATTAAGCGTGAAGCTGCCGGAATTTCCAAGGGAACATCCGCATTATGGCTGTACAGGAGAGGGCGCTCGGGTGCGTTGAAGACCAGGCCGGCAGGCAGATTAAAGGAAGGGACAAAAGCAGCTGCCATACTTTCACTATCGCTTTCTGCGGCAGCAACTGTTTGGACCCTTAGCAAGAGGAGGCCTGTAAGCATACTAAAGATGCTTGTGAAAACAAGAAAGAGCAGAGCAGCTTTAAGACAGCATGATATTTTCTTATGCTTTAGAAAGTGACTTGTGCCCGCCATTACAGCATCCTTTCACCATATATATGATAATGATAGGGTCTTTTCATTTAAGAAGCAATAATGATTATATGCTAAAATTAGAGCGAAATCTTGGATTTAAAGGAGTTAAAAAGACCTGGTGTCATTCAATAAATTATCATTATCAAATAAAAGCAGATCTGTTATTCGCTTTTCAAGTATAGTTTTAGCACTTATCTTTATGCTCTTACCACTGCTTGCCTGTGATTCCGGAGAGCCATCGACCACCAGGAGAGATGCTGATTATGGAAGTTACGGGAAAGAGTTGGCGGAGACACTGGCAGATGACTATCCCCGGCGTATACCGGGATCAGATCAGGAAGCAGAAGCAGCTCAATATATCTTTGATCAGCTTACTCTGCTGGGATATTCACCGGAGATACAAACTTTCACATTTTTTAAAGGCAGCAGATCGCAGAAGTCGCAAAATGTCATTGCCAGAGTGAGCGGATCAGGTTTTAGCTACTCACCTCAGTTTGAACAAGACCGATCGGAGGAAGCTCCTGACAAAGTTGATGACAGAGTTTTAATAATCGGAGCCCATTATGACACGCCTGATTTTACTCTTGAAGCAGACGAGGATGGCAAGATACCTCGCAATACAGCTGATGGTATTCATAACAATGCCTCAGGTGTTGCTGCAGTTATGACAGCAGCAAAGCAAATGCTGCAGGAAAAACCCGGTTATAATATCCAGTTTGTATTTTTTGGCGCAGGAAGCAATCAACAGGAAGGAGCACAGGCTTTTTTGGACTCTCTTTCAGACAATGAGCTGGAGCGGATTGATGCCATGGTCAATATTGGCCCGATCTATGCAGGCGATAAAATTTACGCCCATGCAGGGCAGAATTCCGTAAGGACCGGCTCTGAAAAGAGTTATGAAATGCGCCGGAAATTGTATCAGGTCACAGACATTTTCTTTGACTATGTACTTAACACTCAGAATAATTACGCTGTTTTTACCAATCAGACGGACTATTACATGCCCTATACTCCAAGCGGAGCTAGTGTTGAACAAGCAGGGCTTTATCGGGAATGGACAGTAATTGAGTCCGACCACACACCTTTTGACCGGGCAGGCATACCGATTGTGTTTATGGAGTCAGGTGACTACAATGTAGATAAGAGTGACCTGGGCAAGGAAAACACCAGCCCCCGTTTTGCACCCAGCAAGGGAATGATCTCGGGAACCTTGTTCGATGAGAGTGACTATCTGGAGGAATTCTTCCGCACAGTTGAAAAAGACTCCGATATAGACCTGGCCGCAAGGGAAGAGCAGGATAGCAACAAAACTGAAACTACCGGAAGCGGAACTCAGGAAGTTGAAGAAAAAACAGATGAAGACCGGCTGACCAAACGGATCAATAATACTGCTTTTATACTGGTTCAACTGACCAGACGCGGACCGATCGATTATGTTTTTGATAATTAAATATTGGCCCGCTAAGATTAACGAGGAGAACTAAATATGCTAACTTATTTACTAAATGTGACGCTACTTGGCATCAGCGACTGGATTTTTTGGCTTTTGATTGCTGTGCTGGCTAGTGTTATAGAAATCAGCACCCTCAATCTCGTATCAATCTGGTTTATTGTTGCAGCAATAATTACAGTAGTTGTCAGCTTGTTAGGAGCATCCCTGGCTTTGCAGTTAGTGGTTTTCTTTTCGGCGTCTGTGATTGGTTTGCTTATATTTATTTTTGTGATCAGACCGAGATATATGAAAAATGGTGGCAGAACAGTAGCGACCAATGCTGATCGGATCATCGGCAAAGTTGGTGTTGTGACGGAAACTATTGATACTGAAATCGGTCGTGGACTGATTCGTGTAGACAATCAAATCTGGAGTGCCCGCTCTGAAGATGAGGAAGATGTTATCGAACCTGGTGCAGAAGTGCTTGTTTTGACGATCAGGGGGGTTAAGGCAGTAGTAAAACGTCATCAGAGAAGAAGCCAGCTACAGGAAGAAGGCTGGAAAGAAGAGTCTGGCCCGGATGCTGTTACGGGAGAAGACACAACAGAGATTCCGTAATACAGGTATTGTCAAAAAAATGAAACTGCATCTAAACTACGACTAAAGACTATTTAAAAGTTCACATGGGGATATCTTTCAAACTAGGTATCACCAATAGAAATTAAGGAGTAAACTATGAGCTTAATTTACACAACCCTCCAGAGTGGAGCAGCAGGTATCTGGGAAATGATCGTGCTTATGGCAGCTATTATTTTTATTTTCCTGCTTTTGATCAAAAATGTCCGCGTAGTGCCACAAGCTAACGTTTATGTAATTGAACGTCTGGGTACTTATAAGACCACCTGGCAATCAGGAATTCATATGAAGCTGCCATTCTTTGACCGTATTGCCCGCCGGATCTCACTGAAAGAACGAGTGGCTGATTTCCCGCCTCAGCCGGTTATTACTAAAGATAACGTTACCATGCAAATTGATACGGTTATCTTTTTCCAAATCGTTGACCCCGTCCTATATAGCTATGGTATTGAAAACCCGATTGTGGCAATAGAAAACCTCACTGCTACTACATTACGTAATATTATCGGTGATCTGGAACTGGACGAGACCCTTACTTCCCGTGATGTTATTAATACACGTATGCGTGTCACCTTAGACGAAGCCACCGACCCCTGGGGAATTAAGGTGAATCGTGTTGAACTGAAGAACATTTTGCCTCCTCAGGATATTCAGACAGCAATGGAACGTCAGATGAAAGCTGAGCGTGAGAAACGCGAGAGTATTTTAATTGCCGAAGGCCAGAAAGAAGCTGCGATCCGTGTAGCAGAAGGTGATAAAGAGGCAGCCATCCTGCGTGCTGATGCCAGAAAGGAAACTGCAATTCGTGAGTCTGACGGTGAAGCTCAGGCTATTCTGAATTTGCAGGCGGCCACTGCCAAAGGACTCCAGATGATTAAAGATGTGCAGGCAGATGATTCTTTGATCGCACTTAAGAGCCTGGAAACATTCATAAAAGTAGCTGACGGACGTGCTACCAAGATCATAATTCCTTCGGAGATTCAAAGTTTAGCGGGTTTAGCCGTTTCTGTGAAAGAAATGCTCGCTGATGTTGATACCGGCGACAATAAAGAAGCCAAATAGAGACACAGTGTAAACTGTCAGCAGGTATGTATTAGATAATGTCACAGCAGGAAATACCGAATTTACTGACAGGAACAGTAAGCTCACTCTACATACATGTGCCTTTTTGCCAGAGCAAGTGCCATTACTGTGATTTTTACAGTCTTGCCGGGGCAGACAGCCAGCTGGTGCAAGTATGGCATGAAACCATCAAAGTGGAATTACAGCGTCTGAGCCGGGAGGCTGAAAGCAATGGCGTCAGTATACTCCCATTAGAAACAATCTATTATGGCGGTGGTACGCCGTCATTGCTGCCATTCGAGTTCCTCGCTGAGGAACTCGAACTATGCCGGGAACTTTTTGGCATAGCAGAGACTGCAGAGATCACCCTGGAGGCTAATCCTGAGCAGATCAAGACAGAAGAGACAGCAGCAGAATGGCTGACAATAGGTTTTAATCGTTTGAGTATTGGTTTGCAGAGTGCTTCGGATCATTTGTTACGTATAATGGGGCGCAGACACAACAAAGAAGATGCCTTGCGGGCAGTTTGCTTCGCTCACGAAGCCGGATTTTGCAATATTTCTGCAGACATAATCAGCGGTTTGCCTGACGCTCAAATGTCGGATATTGAAGAAACTCTGGCCTTTATTGATAATTTGCCTCTGACTCATCTTTCCTGTTATGCACTGGACGTGCCTCACGACAGCTATTTTGCCAAAATGCTGGCGGCAGATTGCAGCCGCTTTCCGGATGATCGCCTTGAAAGAGAAATGTTTCATCATATCCGGGAAGTGCTTATCGACAGAGGGTTTAATCACTATGAAATCAGCAATTTTGCTTTAGACTCTTTCCAGTCACGTCATAACACTGTTTACTGGCGGGCAGAGCCATATCTGGCGGCCGGCCCTTCTGCCAGCAGTTATCTGGCCGGTATCCGACGCAGCAATCCTGCCTCTCTCATGGAATGGAAGAAGACTGTGCTGGAGGATGGCCCCTTTTCAGCAGATACAGTCACTGAAATTATTTCTGAAGAAGAGGCCGCTCGTGAAAGTATCTTGCTGGGCCTGCGGCTGTTATCGGGAGTGAAGGCCAAAGACTTTCAGCAGCGTCATTCCAGAGATTACCGTCAGCTGTTTGCTGGTCAGATTAAAAAATTAAGCCAGGCAGGATTACTGAATTTTGATGGTGATACTCTGCGTTTGACGCACGAGGGAGAGGACTTCTGCAATATAGTTTTTCGTGAATTTGTCTGATCCTGTACTAATGCGAAGAAGACTTCAAATTTGATTCATAATGCGCCATTTTTGTTTTATTTAAAGCGTTGACACCCAGTAATGTGAATGTTAAATTATGTTTAGCACTCGAAGACATAGAGTGCTAAATTTTTGAAAAGGAGGAAAGATTCATGGATGACCGTGCAAAAATGATTCTACAGGCTATTGTTAACAGTTATGTAGAGATTTGCGAGCCGATCGGTTCCAAGTATCTGGTAGATAAATATAAACTTAACCTTTCCTCCGCGACAGTACGTAATGTTATGTCCTGGCTGGAGGAAGAAGGTTATTTGGAAAAACCTCATACTTCCGCAGGCAGAGTGCCTTCGGATAAAGGTTATCGTGCATACGTCAACAACTTATCTTTTCTGCCCCAGGTTTCTTTGAAGAAACAGGCAGAATTTCGTGATTATTTAGACCAGAGGATAGATGAGGCCTCAGAGCTCATTATCAGGGCTGCAGACTTTCTTTCCGAGCAGACGGCCTTTGTTGCTATAGCATTATCACCGGATTATGGTTCTGCCAGTATCCAACAGCTTAAGCTGTTAATGATTGAACCGGGTTCAGCCTTGGTGGTAGTGGTATTTCTTGCGGGTATTGTTCATGATCGTTTGATTCGTGTTCCGGAAGCTCTGGATGCAGACCAGCTAAATCGGATTGGCAATGCAATAGAAAACGCTGTCAAAGGAAAAGCACTCAATGATATTACGCTTGTGACGGTAACGGCAGCAGCAGAAGACACCGATATACCGGAAGCTTTGCTGCGGCAGGTGGTATATGAAACCTATACCAGTATAAAGCAAATGGATAACCTTAATGTTTATATGGATGGCTTGCATCGATTGCTGGGACAGCCGGAATTTCAGGATATCGATAGGGCGCAGCGTTTTTTTCATGCAATCAATAAGCCGAAAATCATGGCTGGCTATATGAGTGATATGCAGAAAGAAGAAGAAAACAAGCAAACGGAACTTAGGCAAGCAGACGAATCAGACCCTGCTTTCCACGGAGAAGGACAGGGAAATGAAGCTATTAGCCAAAAGAAAGCTGACTATATGCTGCGGATTGGTCAGGAAATAGCTTTGCAGGGGCTGGAAGATATGGCATTCATCTCGACAGTCTATCGTTTCTCTGACAAGATCTCCGGTCAGCTGGCAGTGATCGGGCCAAAACGTATGCCTTATGGAGAAATAATTTCTCAAATACAGTTCATTAACAGAACTTTATCAGAGGCTTCTGAGGAACTGGAAAGAGATCGTTAATATTAGTGGAGCGGGAAAGAAAAGGAGTAGTGCATGAGCAAGGCTAATAAGAGAAAAGACAGTTCTGATGTTAACTCAGAACAGGAGATGGAAAATCTGGAGAAAAAGACTGCTGAGGCGGATAAAAAAGCAAGTGACAGCCCGAAACTGAATGAAACAATAGAAGCGGATTTGCCGGAGTCAGAAGAAGACAAGGCAACCGACTGGGAAGACCGCTATTTGCGAGTTGCTGCGGAATACGATAATTACCGCCGTCGCACTAAAAGTGAGCTTGAATATCTGTTTCAGGATGTGACCTGTGCAGTTGTTTATGAGTTGCTGCCTGTCCTGGACAGTTTTGAAAGTGCCCTTAACATGGAAGATGAAGCTGGCAGTGATCTGAAAGAGTCTGATTCTACCGGTATCAGTTTGATACACAAGCAGTTGGTTACCGCACTGAAAAAAATAGGTGTGGAGGAAATAAAAGCACTGGGAGAAGAGTTTGATCCGACCTTACATCAGGCCGTGATGAGCGTGGAAGATGAAAACGCCGGTGAAAACGAAGTAGTAGAAGTATTTCAAAAGGGTTACAGAAACGGGGACCGCGTCATACGTCACAGTATGGTAAAAGTAGCAAATTGATTAGTTCTGTGGTCCATAAAAATAAATAAAAGAGAAGAAAGAGGACATTTATATGGCAAAGATTATCGGAATAGACTTAGGCACAACCAACTCGGTTGTTTCCGTTATGGAAGGCGGCGAGCCGGTTATTATTCCTAACGCGGAAGGGCAACGGACGACACCATCTGTTGTTGCTTTTACTAAAGAAGGAGAACGTCTGGTTGGTCAGGTAGCTAAGAACCAGGCACAAAGAAACCCGGATCGCACAATAACATCAATCAAGCGTGAAATGGGTTCTAATAATAAACATGTTATCGATGGCAAAGCTTATACGCCACCGGAAGTATCAGCAATGATACTGCAGAAATTGAAGGCTGACGCTGAGGCTTATCTGGGTGAGCCAGTGAGCCAGGCAGTAATTACGGTGCCTGCATATTTCTCAGATTCACAGCGCCAGGCAACCAAAGATGCCGGTCGTATTGCGGGACTGAAGGTGGACCGTATTATTAACGAACCGACAGCAGCCTCATTGGCCTATGGTCTGGAAAAAGAGGATAACCAGACAATACTGATTTATGACCTGGGCGGCGGAACCTTTGACGTATCAATTCTGGAACTGGGCGATGGTGTTTTTGATGTCAAATCTACCTCAGGTAACACCAAACTGGGTGGTGACGATTTTGATAACCGCATCGTTGACTGGATGATTCAGGAAATGAAAAATGAGGAAGCTGTCGATCTTTCAAAAGACAAGTTTGCCGTGCAGCGTTTGCGTGATGCTGCAGAAAAAGCAAAGATTGAACTTTCCAGTGTCCTGACCAGCAATATCAGCCTGCCTTACATTTCTTCAGGCCAGGATGGTCCCAAACATCTGGACTTAAACCTGACCCGGGCAAAATTTAACGATATGACCGGGGACCTGGTTGAAGCGACCATGGCTCCAGTCCGTACAGCAATGAAGGATGCCGGATTAGAGCCCGGCCAGATTAATAAGATTTTGCTGGTTGGCGGCTCAACACGTATACCCGCTGTTCAGGAAGCAGTTAAGACTTTCTTTAACCAGGAGCCCTTCAAAGGCATTAACCCCGATGAGTGTGTTGCGCTGGGTGCAGCTATCCAGGGTGGTATTCTTTCCGGTGATGTCGATGAGATGGTACTGCTTGACGTCACACCTTTGTCCCTGGGTCTCGAGACTCTCGGCGGTGTAATGACACGTATGATTGAACGCAATACCACGATCCCGACTAGCAAAAAGCAGGTGTTCAGTACTGCTGCTGACAACCAGACTCAGGTTGAAGTCCACATCCTGCAGGGTGAACGCCCCATGGCTTCTGACAACAGAACTCTGGGCAGGTTCTTCCTCGACGGTATTCCTCCGGCACGTGCAGGCACACCTCAGATTGAAGTAAGCTTTGATATTGATGCTAATGGTATTGTTAACGTTACAGCGATTGATATGACAACCAAACGCAAACAAAACATAACGATTACTGCTTCAAGTAATATGAGTGATGCAGATATAGAACGCGCTATAAAGGAAGCAGAAGAATTTGCTGAAGCGGATAAGGAGCGTGCCGAAAAGGTTCATGTGAAAAATGAGGCAGAGTCAAAGATTCGTGCAACTGAGCGCCTCCTGGAAGATGAAGAAACTTCAAAACTATACGAGGGTGAAGATCGCGAAGCAGTAGAGGCTGCCTTGGAAAAATTGAAGGCAAGTCATGCCAGTGATGACTTTGAGGCAATGAAGACAGACAGTGACGCTTTGGATCAGGAGCTGTACAAGGTTGCAGAAAAAATGAGCCAGCAAGCAGCGCAACAACAGCAGGCCCAACAGCCTGACGGACCTGCTCCCGACAATGAGCCAGGCACATATGATGCTGATTTTAAAGATGTTGGCACTGACGAGGATTAAATTGCAGTAAACTGAAAATACATAATATGATAGTATCGAGAGCGACCAGTGAAAGCTGATCGCTCTTCGGGTATGTTAACTTGTCTTTGCTGAACAGAGACAAAATAGGAGTAAAGAGTGGCAGCAAAAAGAGACTATTACGAAGTTTTAGGCATTAGCAAAGATGCTGATTCTGCTGAGATTAAGAAAGCTTTCTGGAAGCTGGCCAAGAAATATCATCCCGATGTAAATAAGGATGATCCTCAGGCCAGTGAAAAATTTCAGGAAGCAAACGAAGCTTATGAAGTATTATCCGATACAGAAAAACGGCAGCGCTATGACCAGTATGGTCATGCCGGTGTTGACACCAGTGGCTTTCAAGGCGCCGGTGCCGGTTTTGGCGTTGATCTGGAAGATTTGTTCAACAGTATCTTTGGCGGTTTTGGCTTTGGCGGCTTTTCCTCCGGTTTTTCTCAGTCTCGCCGGCCGACAGCCCCTAGCCGTGGCGCGAACCTGCGCTACCGCATGAACCTTGATTTTTTAGAGGCGGCCTTCGGTGTAGAACGTAAGATCAAGATTCGCAAAGACGACGTCTGCCCGACATGTAAGGGCAAAGGTACCGCTGACGGTTCCGAACCTACAATCTGCCCCAACTGTAATGGCAGTGGCCAGGAACAGCTTCAGCAGCAAACCATCTTTGGCCAGATGCTGACCAGCCGTAGCTGTCAACGTTGTCAGGGCAGTGGTCAAATCATTGAAAACCCCTGTGAAACCTGCAAAGGTGTCGGTACTACGGTGAAAGATAAAACACTTCTTGTGACCGTACCGGCAGGTATAAATGAAGGGGAGATGCTTACTCTGCGAAACGAAGGTGAACCAGGCCGTAACGGCGGACCTTACGGTGATCTCTACATTCAGATATATATTCGGCCGCATCCTATTTTTACGCGCGAAGGTAATATGACTTTTTGTGAAGTGCCGATCACTTACGCTGAGGCAGCCTTAGGGTCTGAAATTGAAGTGCCGACAATTGACGGAACGGTTTCATATAAACTGAAAGAAGGAACTCAACCCAATGACACCTTCACCATCCGTGGCAAGGGAATCCCTTATCTGAACCGTCATGGCCGCGGTGATCATAAATTCCGCGTTATTTTGGAGGTTCCCCGCAATCTCGATAGCAAACAAAAGGAAATGCTCAGTAAGTTTGAGGAAAGCATGACGGAGAAGCATTACGAGGGACGCAAAGGATTTCTGGAGAAAATACGTAATGTATTTGGGAGTAAATAGTGAGTTTTGTCGTCTTTGACTTGGAGTGGAACAGCGCTGCGCCCGGGAAAGCGGGAACAAGTGAAAACCTCCCGGAACTGCCCTTCGAAATTATAGAAATAGGTGCTGTTAAATTATCAGCTGCAATTGAGCCTCTTGCAACATTCACAGCCAAGGTCAGGCCACAAGTATATAAAAAACTAAATAAATATATTGCAAGGGTCACCCAGCTCAGCCAGGAAAGTCTGAGCCAGGGAGACCCTTTCCCTTTGGCCTTATCTAAGTTTGTCGATTTTTGCGGCGAGGATGTGATTCTTGCCTCCTGGGGTTTGTCTGACCCTCAGGTTCTAAAACAGAATATGGATTTCTATAGTCTGGATACATCCTTTTTTAATAAAGCGCTAAATCTGCAGGTATTCTTTGCCAATATGGCTGAGGGGGGACAAAATTCCCAACAAAGATCAATCGAGTATGCGTTAGAGTTTCTAAATATTGAAACTGAACTAAGTTTTCATGATGCTCTTAACGACGCACGTTACGCAGGTCGTATTCTTAATGCACTATTGTTAAAGAAGGGCACAGAAGAAGGCAAAGAAACTCTCCGGCCCTACCTTTACGATCCTTTTTTGCAGCGCGAAAAATCCTGGCAGACAGCGGTTACAGCCGGAAGAAATGCAGAAGCAACTATCAGAGAGCAAGAGTTCACCTGCCCGGCCTGCCAGAGCCTTCTGACTACTAATGAGTCTATTATCAGCAACAAAAAGCAGAGGCGCTGGTCCTGGGTATTGAACTGTGAGAAACATGGCAGCCTGCGTTGTGCCATAAACCGCCGCCGGCACGAAGGTAAGGATATTTACTATTTCAAACTTAGCCTGCCCTATCCGCCAAAGGGCTATTGAACAAAGAAGGATATTGCTATGACTACTGGATTTTTAAATGAAATTGCAGAAGAAGTAAAAACTGCCTGGCAGGAGCTGATCGCTGAAGCCGGACTTAAGTCGGGTGACTTGCTTGTCCTTGGCTGCAGCAGCAGCGAAATATTGGGTGAAAGTATTGGTAAAGGTTCCAGTCTGATTGTGGGGCACACAGTAATCAAGGCGAGCAGGGAAGTGCTCGACCCTCTGGGGATCGATCTGGCAGTGCAAGCCTGCGAACACCTGAATCGCTCACTTGTAGTCGAGCGCTCAGTTGCCGAAAGCTATGGCTTCGAAGAAGTTTGTGTAGTGCCAGTAGTAAATGCCGGAGGCTCTGCCGCCGCTGCAGCATATGCTCAGGCAGCAGATGCGGTTATGGTCTCCGGAGTATCTGCGGTTGCAGGTCTTGATATCGGTGATACTTTTATTGGCATGCAGGTCAAATTCGTGCAGGTCCCACAACGCATAAAAACTAAAAAGATCGGAGAAGCCCATTTAAGCGCTTTGAAATCTCGTTTGCCGCGGGTTGGCGGCGAAAGAGCAAGATACAGTTTTGATCGTTCAGCTTATGAAGAAGAACTGACCCATGCCTTTAAATCTGAGACTAGTGAAAACGCTTAACAAAAGCGAGGAATAAACCATACCATTATGGAAGAAAACGGCAGGATCTGATAGACTTAATTGAGCCGAAAAAAGGAGGTATTGTGATGAAAAAAACACCACTAAATCAAAGACATCTAGCCTTGAATGCCCGCATGGTTGACTATGCAGGGTGGGATATGCCTGTACAGTATAAAGGCATTACAGAAGAGGTTATGGCCGTAAGAGAGAAGGTCGGTATGTTTGACGTCTCTCACATGGGAGAAGTATTAGTCTGCGGAGGGGGCAGCGGAGAGTTCCTGAACTGGCTTCTCAGCCGTGACGTTACCGGCAAGCAAAAAGATCAGATTACATATGCGATTCTTTGTTATGAAAATGGCGGTACAGTAGACGATCTCTTAGTCTATGAGATGGACGAAGACTGCTACATGCTGGTTGTGAATGCTGCCAACAAGGACAAAGACGTTTTGCATATCAATGATAGCTTGATAACTTACCGTGAAAAGTTTTCTGACAGACAAGAAGATATTAAGATTGTTGATGATTCTGCTAATTATGGACAAATTGCTGTGCAGGGACCTGATAGCCTCAAAGTAATGTTGGATCTGGCGGAGAAGCTTGGTCTTAATGCAGAGCAAAAAGAACAACTGCAGGGTCTGAAACGCTATCGACAGATACAGGTAGACAAAGACGGCTTTGAACGTAAAATGATTATTTCGCGCACAGGTTATACAGGCGAAAACGGCTATGAGATTTATCTGCCTGCTGAGTTAACCGGCGAGGTCTGGGATCTCCTTTATGATTATGGAGTTGACCCTGCAGGCCTGGGAGCACGTGACGCTCTGCGTCTGGAAGCAGGAATGCCCCTCTATGGACACGAAATGGCAGAGGATATCACACCTCTGGAAGGCGATATGGGCTTCTTTATTGATTTTAGCCGTGAGTTTCAGGGCGGAGAAAAGATGAAAGCCAGATCAACCCGCAAAAAAATCGCTTTAGTCAGCGAAGGGCGCGCCATCCCTCGTGACGGATACTCTGTTTACCTTAATGACGAAGAGGTCGGCGTAATCTCATCCGGAAGTTTCTCACCAACTCTGGGTAAGGGCATCGCTTTTGCACTGGTTAATCTGGACTTCCCGGATGATGCAGATATCGTCGAAGTCAAAGTAAGAAAGAAAATGGAGCCCTTCAAACATGTTGTAGCTCCTTTCGTTAAAAAATAGTAAGTCATACCGCTTATAGGCGGTTAGTAGATTCAGAAAAAGAAAGGTAAAAGAAAATATGACCACAGTAAAAGAAGATCGTCTTTATGCAAAGACCCATGAATGGGTAGAGGTTGAAGGTAATGTTGCCGCAATAGGCATCACAGATTTCGCCCAGGACCAATTGGGTGACCTGGTTTATGCAGAAGCCGAGCCCGTCGATATAGATGTTGAGATTGATGATCTGGTTGGCAGCGTCGAGTCTGTAAAGATGGCTTCAGACCTTTATTCTCCTGTAGCCGGCAAAATTATTGAATCCAATGAGTCTATCGAAGACGCACCGGAACAAATCAATGAGGATGCTTTTGGCACCTGGTTTGTGAAAATTGAAATGTCTGATCCTTCACAGCTGGATGGCCTGATGGACGCTGAAGCTTACAAAAAGTTCTGTGAGGAGGAATCTGCATGACCGCTTATCTTCCCATGGGTCGGGAGGAACGTCGCGAAATGCTCGCATCGGTTGGTGTTGATTTAGATCACCTTTTCGACTCGATCCAGGAGTCACAGAGATTAAAAAATACAGATTTCAGCGGCTTACAAAAGGAAGGTGTTTCTGAGTTTGAAGTAGTCGAGCGCCTAACAGCTCTGGCGAATTTGAATAAACGCACAGATGACTATGACTCTTATCTTGGAGCAGGTTTTTATGACCATTATCAGCCTGCCGCTGTAAAGCATTTGATTAGCAGAACTGAGTATCTTACTGCCTACACACCTTACCAGGCTGAAATTTCCCAGGGAACTTTGCAGGCAATCTTTGAGTGGCAGAGCTATATTAGCCGCCTTAGCGGCATGGATGTTTCTAACGCTTCCATGTACGACGGTGCTTCCGCAGCAGCCGAGGCTGCTTTAATGGCCTGTCGTGAAAAACGCCTCTACAAAGTTTTTGTGTCAGCAGGTATGCATCCTGAATATATTGAGACAATTGAAACCTATTGCCATGCAGCAGGTGTTGAAGTTGAAGTAGGAGCTTTAAATGAAGCCGGTCAAACAGTCGAATTCCCGGCAGAGAAGGGCTATGCCGCTTTTATGGTGCAAAGCCCGAACTTCTATGGTGTTGTTGAGGATCTCTCACTCGTAGTTGAAAAAGCTCATGCTACTGGTGCCCTGGCGGCAGCTTCCTGTGATTTGATCAGCCTCGCCTTATTACAACGTCCGGGAGATCTTGGTGTTGATATTGTCACTGGTGAAGCACAGGCTCTGGGCATCCCCATGTCTTTTGGCGGGCCCGGTGTGGGTTATATGGCAGTAACGCAGAAACTACTGCGCAAAATGCCGGGACGTATTGCCGGGGAAACTGTCGACCGTGATGGCAAAACCAGCTACGTTTTGACAATACAGGCACGTGAACAGCATATTCGCCGTGAGCGTGCTACCTCGAATATCTGTACAGCTCAGGCACTGATGGCGACATCAGCTACTATCTGGCTGGCACTGATGGGTTCTTCCGGTATCAGAGATGTAGCGGAGCAGTCAGCAGCTAAAGCACTTTATCTGCAGGAAAAACTGCTGGCTACCGGTTTGTTTGAGAATACATATGATTCACCTGTTTTCCGTGAATTTGCTCTGACAGCCAAAGGAGATCTTGATCTCAATAAATTGAACCAGGATCTTCTGGCGGAAAAGATTTTCGGTGGTCTGGTAGTTGATGACAATCGTTGGCTCCTCGCAGTTACTGAAAAGAAATCAAAGCAGGCCATGGACAAATTTGTCGAGACAGTTGTACGTCTTGCCAAGGCACAATAAGAGAGGAGGAATAATATGACTATGCTAAAAGATACCCCATTGATTTTTACAAAAGGATCAAAATCATTCAAAAGCAGTTACATCCGTCCTCTCGATGTTGAGATGCCGGATCTTGCAGCGTATTATGGTGACAGCTACAGAGCTGAATTACCGGACATGCCCAACGTGGATGAAATAACCGCCATTCGGCATTACACAAATCTGTCGAATAAAAACTTCAGTGTTGAAGTTGGCACCTATCCACTTGGTTCCTGCACAATGAAATACAATCCTAAGGTCAACGAAGATATGGCAGCTTTGCCTGGCTTCGCCAACCTTCACCCGTATCAGGCCTGTGAAACAGTTCAGGGAAGTCTGGAATTGCTCCATGATCTGGAACTGCAGCTTAACGACCTGACAGGCATGGATGCTTTCACTTTCCAGCCGGCTGCCGGAGCACATGGTGAGTTGACAGGCATTCTTCTGATCAAGGCTTACCACGAGGATAAAGGTCACACTAAACGAGATACTATCATTATTCCTGATGCAGCCCACGGCACTAACCCTGCAACTGCAGCTATGGCCGGCTATAAGGTAAGAGAAGTAAAGTCCAATGAACATGGTTTAGTTGATCTGGATGCTCTGGCTGAGGTGCTGGGAGATGACGTGGCCGGTCTCATGCTGACCAATCCGAACACACTTGGTCTTTTTGACTGCAATATTGACCGGATTACGCAAATGGTTCATGACTGTGGCGGTCTCTGCTATTACGATGGTGCGAATCTTAACCCCATTATGATGCAGGCACGCCCCGGAGACATGGGCTTTGACTGTGTCCACTTGAACGTACACAAGAGCTTGTCAACACCTCACGGTGGCGGCGGTCCGGGAGCAGGCCCTGTTGGCTGTAAAGATTTCCTGGAGAAATATCTGCCAAGACCTGTAGTTGTTAAGGAAGATGATGGCTACACCCTTGACTACGACAGACCTCACAGTCTGGGTATGATGCGTTCCTTCATCGGCTCTTTTGGAGTTCTTGTCCGTACATATGCCTATATGCTGCGCAATGGTGTCGAAGGACTTAAAGAAGTTTCAGAAGGTGCTGTTGCCAATGCCCGTTATATTATGGAACGGGTAAAAGACTATTATCACCTGGCTTACGACGAAGATTGTATGCATGAGTTTGTCATCAGCAGTGCCTGGCAGAAAGAAAAATACGGCATTGACACCAATGATATCGCCAAGAGGCTGATTGACTATGGCTTCCATCCGCCGACAGTTTATTTCCCGTTGATTGTTCATGAGGCAATGATGATTGAACCTACTGAGACGGAAACCTGGCGTGATCTGGATGCTTTGGCTCAGGCTCTTATCGACATCGCTAAAGAATGTGAAAGCAATCCCGAGCTGGTTAAAGGTGCGCCGCATGGTACACCCATAGCCCGACCCGATGAAACCAGAGCTGCCAAGGATCAGATCCTGACATGCACGGATTAATAAGTTAATCAGATTTTGTAAACTTGTGAAGGGGGCTGGCTTTACCAGCCCCCTTTTACATGGTCTTTTGTGCTATCTGCCCTTTGTCAAGGTGTAAGTCTATTAGCAATTGAAGTTTAACTGCTAAAACGCTATAATGCCTGATTGGCAGAACATTAGATTAAAGAAAAAACACACGAACTAGAAAGGACTTAAATTATGGCAATTAAAGTCGCAATTAACGGATTTGGACGTATCGGACGTATGGTCTACCGCGGTATGATCGAAGCAGGTATTCTTGGTGATAAGGTAGACCTTGTAGCAGTCACTGACATGTCCACAGATGCGGATTACTTTGTTTATCAGATGAAATATGATTCGACACAAGGACGTTATTTTGGCAATCTGACAACTGAAAAATCTGATCCTTCACTGGAAGCTAATGACGTTATCGTAGTCGACGGAAAATATAAGACCCGCTGTATAAAGGCTGCCAGAACTCCTGCGGAACTTCCCTGGAAAGAACTCGGTGTAGAGTATGTCATTGAAGCTACCGGCCTTTTTACCCAGCGTGAAAAAGCTCAGGGCCATATCGATGCCGGTGCCAAAAAAGTTGTAATTACAGCTCCTGCTAAAGGTGGAGTCAAGACATTCGTTATGGGCGTTAATGAAAAAGATTATGATCCAGCAAATGATCATATCGTTTCTAATGCTTCATGTACCACCAACTGTCTGGCACCTATAGTGCACGTACTCCTGAAAGAAGGTATTGGAGTTGAGAAGGGTCTCATGACCACCATTCATGCCTATACAGCTACGCAGAAACTGGTTGACGGACCTTCCGTCAAGGACTATCGTAATGGCCGCGCAGCTGCAGTCAATGTTATTCCTGCTTCAACCGGCGCAGCAAGAGCAGTCGGTGAAGTCTTGCCTGATGTAAAGGGCATTCTGACAGGAATGGCTTTCCGTGTTCCTGTTGCAACCGGGTCTGTAATCGACCTTACCTTCCTGGCCGGACGCGATACTTCAATTGAGGAAATCGACAGCCTGATGAAGAAAGCATCTGAAAGCTATCTAAAGAACACCCTGGCATATGTTGATGACCCTATCGTATCCAGCGATATTGTCCATGATGCACATGGTTCTCTCTATGACTCACAAGCTACTTTGGGCAATAATCTGCCGGATGAAAAACGTTTTTTTAAAATTGTCAGCTGGTATGACAATGAGTGGGGCTACTCCATGCTGATAATTGATCTCCTGATGTACATGATTGAACAAGATCAGGCATAAGTTAGAGGCAAAATATACTTTTCTGAATGAGGCATAGCCGGAAATAACGGCTATGCCTTTTATATGGGAACAGAAGAGCTAGATAGGAATTTATTAATCAGCAGACTGCTCCGATTGGTCAGCTTTTTCCTGAGCCAGTTTATTTGTATTTTCACTACCGCGGAAAACAACAAATTTCCACCAGATAAATTCTCCGACGAAATTCAGGAGCATAGTCGGGATTTTTATCAGATAGTCATTAATATTGTTATTTGAAGCTAACTGTCCCAGCCAGGCAGTCAGAGGTATGAAAACTACGTAGAAGAGTGCTACCTTGATCATGGCGATAGGAATGTTATTGGCAGATTTGAAAGTGTAACGGCGGTTTAGAGTAAAGTTCCAGAGTACTGACAAAACAATAGAAATTATGTGTTTATAGTCGTAGGGAAGACTTGTCAGTCGTTCCAGCAGGATGAAGGATACCACTTCAATCAAACCGGCTGAAAGAGAGAGTAAGGTGAATTTCACCGCCTGAATTAATGATTCTTTGGACTTTAGAGGTACCTGATTAGTCATATTATCTCCGGACTTTAGAGGTACCTGATTAGTCATATTATCTCCTTAATTTTCACTAGTGGCATTCAATAGCTGAAAGGCATCCCTATTGGCTTTATACATAGTTTTGAACACTTCATAATTACGATCGTGTACTGCTTTCGCGTCAGGATTTGGAGTGAAGCTTCTGTTGACCTTGACGATGCGACGGGCCTCGCTTAAATCTTCCAGTTCTCCGAGACCTGCTGCGACCAGCAAGGCAGCACCCACCGCTCCAAAATTTTGCGGATCATCTACAGTCTCAACCGGAAGCTGCAAAATATCAGCCAGAATTCCGGCTGTTACTGAGGACAGGGCACCCCCGCCGATAAAACGGATGGGTGATTTGATTTCCATTTTCTTTTCAATCAGTTCCACGAACCAGCGCATATGATAGCAAACACCTTCTACAACTGCCCGGATAAGTTCGGTTTTTCCGGTGTCAAGACTGATGTTAAAGAACATTCCGCGAGCATTTGAATCTTCGAAAGGACAGCGATTGCCATGGAGCCAGGGGGTGAAAATTACTCCACCGGAACCACTGGGACTTTTACTGATAACTTCAGACATATAGTCATAGAGAGAGGTGTGCTCAGCCCCGGGAGCATCCGAGACTGAGGTTTTTGACAGATAGATATTGATCTCATCCAGAGCCAGATGATCGCGCACCCATTCCAGACATTTGCCGGCAGTTTCCAGTTCGGCAAAATAGTTGTAGAGTCCGGGCTGTACACCAACTACTGATGCCACCATAGCCTGAGTATCAGTAAGCTTTCTGTCAGTTACAGCGGAGACCCAGCCACTTGTGCCCATATAGACATGTGTATCTCCGGGAGCTACGCATCCGGCACCGACAGAGGAAAGGGAGGAGTCACCGCCACCGGCGAAAACCGGAGTTCCTGCCCTTAAACCCATTTCCTGAGCTGCTTCCGGCAGCAAACCGCCCACATTGTCAGTTGACTTAACTATTTCCGGAAGATGAGATTCTTCGATACCGAGACCGTGTATCAGTGGCAGAGAATAAGCAGGATTGCTATCGTCTTTGTCCAGAAGCAGCATAGTGAAGGCGCTGTCATGGCTGCGAATGAAACGTCCGGTCATACGTGCGATTATAGCTTCTTTGACATCCAGCCACTTATAGACTTTTTGGAAAAGTTCAGCTTCATTTTCCTTGACCCAAAGATATTTCCAGACAGGGTCTTTGTCACTTGCAGAAACTACTCCTGTTTGTATTAGACTTTTGAGCAGGAAGGGGATGCCGACATCGGCAATTTTGGGACCGGGACCACCATATTTATCCTTTATATCTCCAGCGCGCTGATCCATATAGCTCATTGATGGGCGCAGGTGGTGTCCATTTTTATCAAGCAAAACGACGCTCTGCATTTGCGAGCAGAAACTGATGCCTGCCAGTTCACGGACGGCGTCAGGATTCTTAGCAGCGATTGATCTGCTGGTATCGACAATAGCTGCCCACCATTCATCCGGATCCTGTTCTGCCCCGCCATTGGGCAGGATTTCTAAACCGTAGTCTCCGAAAGCTGCATCGACCAGCTGCAGTGAACGACTGCTTTTGTCATCATTCTTATCTCCAAGTAAATTGAAGAGGCAGGTTTTAACACCTGTGGTTCCAATGTCGAAGGTCAAGATATACATAGTTGTTTCCTCACACTAATCTTTGGCGTTCAGCAAAGCTCCCTGCAGAAATTTCATTGTTTCTGCTATAACAAACTCATCATTTTCAATTGAGTCAATTCCTTCTTTTACATAGATACGATAGCGTTCGTATAAATATCCGCCAACATATGAGTATTGCAGGGCCAAAAAAATATTATCCAAATGAAAAGCCGCCATTGCAGGATCAATATCTGCCCGGACTTCGCCTGTTGCCTGGCCATTTGCCAGAATTTGTCTGTAGCATTGTGAAGAAAAGGTTTCCAGATTGAAGCTTAATAGCTTTGTCATATCATTATTGCTGCTGGAGGTCAGCTCAAGATAAAGGCGGATCAGATTGGCTTGCTGACGATTAGTGCGCAGGATGATGCGCAGAACTTTCTCAATCTTGCTTTCTACACTCATAAAAGGAGCTTCATTAACAGCTCTTAACTCTTCCTCAATCAAATCCGAACTTAGCTGAATAACATATAAAAAGAGATCTTTTTTGCTTTTAAAATACTTGTAGAGCGAACCTACCGAGATGTGAGCTTTTCTGGCGATTTTATTAATATTTGCTGCTTCGAAACCAAGGTTAGCGAATTCATCAATGGCAGCACGAATAATTCTTTGTTTTTTTTCCTCATCAAGACGATCAAAACGTGGACTTGAATATTTCACTTATTGCTACCTCTTCAAAAGTGCAAGTGAGCAATTGCTCACTTATCTATGGATAGATTCTAGCAGTTATCACTAAAAATGCAAATAATGATGCAAAATACTTGACTATTTATATAAGTTGGGCTAGTTTGAAAAAAGTGAGCACTCACTCACTTATATTGATCTAAGCGGAAAGAGTTTTGCAGGGAGGCTTTAAAATGATAGATCTGAGTCAGAAAACAGTTGATAAGATTACCAGCCAATTGGATGAATTGATCAAGAAACCTATATATTCGATTTCACCCGAGGCTTTGTCAAGATATGAAAATGAATACTATCTGGGCAAGTGCAGTAAGAGTAAGGCGATGATTGACGAGGCCCGGAAATATATACCCGGTGGAGTACAGCATAATCTGGCTTTCAATCACCCCTTTCCTCTAGTTTTTACCGGAGCCAATGGCGCATATTTGACTGACATTGACGGAAACAAGTATTTTGACTTTCTGCAAGCCGGCGGACCTGTTGTTATAGGCTCAAACCCTCCTGAAGTCCGTGAAAAAGTTATTGACTTGCTAAATACATGCGGACCTTCTACAGGCCTCTTCCATGAATATGAATACAAGCTGGCCAAACTGGTCAGTGATCTTATGCCATCAGTTAATTGGCTGCGTATGTTTAACTCAGGTACCGAAGCCTGCATGGCAGCGATTCGTGTTGCGCGCCTGGCCACAAAGAAAAAACGGGTACTCAAGATGGGCGGAGCCTATCATGGCTGGTCGGACCAGCTGGCTTATGGTATCCGCGTTCCCGGAAGCAAATTCACACAGGCTCATGGTGTACCAATTAAAATGTTTAAATATACTGATGAATTCTTCCCGGGTGACCTTGATGCCCTGGAAAGAAAACTTCGCCGCAATCAACTGCGAGGCGGGACCGCAGCAATAATGGTGGAGGCTATTGGCCCGGAGAGTGGTACCAGACCTGTATCGATAGAATTCGTGCAGGGCATTGAGAAACTGTGCCGCAAATATGGCTGCATGCTGATTTTTGATGAAGTTGTAACTGCCTTCCGGCTGTCAATGGACGGTGCCCAGGGGATAATGGGTGTAGAGCCTGACTTAACTGTCTTTGGTAAAGTCATCGGCGGCGGATACCCGAGCGCCGGTGGTTTGGGCGGCAAACAGGAATATATGAAATATCTGGCTGCGGGTATTCAGACCGGAGATAAAGTCAAGAAAGCTTTGGTCGGCGGTACTTTGGCCGCCAACCCCTTAACAGCACTGGCCGGTTATTACACCATAAAGGAAATGTTAGAGATATCCGCCTGTGAAAAAGCCAATGCCAACGGTGACCGGCTGACGGCAGGTTTACAGCAACTTATCGAGAAACACGGTTTACCTTTTGTCGCTTTCAATCAGGGCTCGATTTGCCATCTGGAAACAGTGGGTACCATGCATTTTACTGTCAATTGGCGAAAACCATGGACGATACCTGGTGTTCTGGATCAGACTGCGGTACGCAAGAACGAGATGGAGCATATGGGCTCGGCTTATATGGCAGAAGGAATTGTAACTCTTGCCGGCAGCCGTCTGTACACTAGTGCAGCATATAATGACGAGATGATAGATGAAGCTCTGAGACGCTTTGACCGTATTTTTGCGAACGTTGTCAACCTTGAAGAATAACAAGAGGGGTGCTTGCATGAGTCTGGAAAAACTTAATCAGAATGAGCTGAAGCTGGGAGAAGAAATTATTGACTTAGCCCATGTCCTGACTGCCAAAGGCCTGGTTGTCCGCACCTGGGGTAACTTCAGCAGGCGCGTGGACAGTCAAAGTATTCTTATAACCCCAAGTGGCAAAGCCTATGACACAATGTGTCCTGATGATCTGGTAAAGATAGATCTGAGCGGTGAAAATGCAGAAATTGTCAGTCCGGGCAAGCCGTCTTCGGAAATGCCGATGCATGCACTTAGCTATAAGCTCTATCCTGATGTAAATGTAATTATTCATACTCATCAGGTTTTTGCTTCTGCAATATCCCTTTACGGACGCTCTTTCCCGCTTACTGCAGAATATGCTGCCGGCTTTGCTTCGGACAACTTAGAACTTTCCCCTTACAATTTACCCGGTACATCCATGCTGCACAAAAACATGAGGACAACTATGGAGGAAAGTGGGGCCAAAGTTATTTTGATGGAGCGGCATGGCGCTTTTATCCTGGCTTCAAATATAGAAGAAGCAATCGCACGGGCAGAACTGCTGGAGAAATTTTCCCGGGAGAAATTTGCAGAGCTGACAGGCAAAGAGCCTGACAGGCGAAGCGATATTCATTTGAATTTTGCTGACGAAGAGCCTGCAGACCACTACAAGGATGCCCAGGGAAGAGAAGAAGTCTGCGTGTATTCTCGTGATCCTTTAATTCAAGATTTTTTAAAAAGTGGACTTTCAACCTATCTGGATGATTTCGCTCAGATTTGTGGTCCCAAAATTAAAAACAGGCGCAAAAATAACAGTGCTGTCCTCGATCCCGTACAAGGGCTGGCTCGCTGTTATGGCCGGGATGAAGCAGATGCCTGTAATGTGCGTGCGGTTTTAGAGAAAAACGCTCGTGCAGCACATGTGGCCGGGATTAGCAGACAAAAGCCCATTGCTGGTTGGGAAGCAAGGCTTATGCGCTTTATTTACCGGACTAAATACTCAAAGGTAGCTGAGTAAGAGATACCCTTTATGGAGAAAAGCCGCCTGTCCCGGGACAGGCGGCTTTTAAACTATCAGCTGTAATCTTACATTTTTTATCTGGCAAACATAGCCACAATAGCAAGTATCGTACCGGTTATACCTTCGCCACCAAGCAAACCTGCTGCAATTAGCTGCAAGGGACCCTCTTTATCGCTCTTTTTCTTACGAATAATCAGTTCCAACACTCCACCGGCGAAGATTGGGATTGCCAGACCGGCACCGGTGAGCAACAGGCCGATACCGATGATGGTTGCCGGAATCTTCAGCAATACCAGGATTATTCCAATTACTGCCGCAATAATAAAAACCAGCGGATTGCCTATGCCTGCGATCATTGCTGTAACACTCTGGGCCTGCGCAGCCGGCAATCCAAATTCAGGGCCGAAACCACCATAGCCTGATGCTAAAGCCACAAAAGCCAGGGTTGCGGTAATAGCGCCAAAGAAGCCGCCGATGAACTCGATGAGCAGCTGTGAAGATGGCGCTGTCCCCAGCATAGATCCGGTTTTGAAGTCATTCATCATGTCACCGGCATAACCACAGGCTACTGCTACGATGGCGGCAATCAGGAAGGCATGTTCAGGCGTCAGGGGCACGAAGAGGCGAATGGCCAGCAGGACAAGGATGCCGAAAATCTCCATGGGATTGAGGCCGGTTTCTCCTGTAATGATAGTTGACATGGCGCTGGCCAGAAAAACTCCCACTAAAAGCAGTAAAGAAACGGCTACAGATAGTCCCAGCAATATTGACAGAACAAAGGCGACTACAACAGCAAGCAGTCCCAGCGGCAAGGACGACTTTTTGCGGATCCGGCTGATACCACGCTCAGTTTCGACTATGTCCCCGCTTGCGCTTTCCTGAGTCTTTCTGCTGCGCCAGCTGCCAATCAAAGAGACCAGCAGAGTAGCCAGGCCGGAGCCAACCATTAGACCGATGGACGCTATCTGGATAAAGGATGCTGCTTCAGCAGCTGAGGCAAACCAATTCAGGCTGACTCCAATGCGGTTGATAGCGATAGCTCCAATGGCTGCACCGCCTAACCAAAGAGCGGTCGATTTGAAACCAATCAGGCTGCCAATTCCGATGGCCATGGGTGAAAGCTGAAAGGCTATGCTTACACCTGCCAGAGAAAAGGCAGCCAGGCCAGGAATGAACTGAAAACGGTCTCGCAGCAAGACAAAGAGACCAGCGATAATAAGAGCGCTGAACAAAACCCGGGCCCTGCTGCCGCCTTCGTGACCGGCTTTCAAGGTTTCTGCCGAAGCCTGACCGATCGGATAAGGAAGCTTCAATTGATCAATGGTGCGTTTTCTGTAAAGTGCACAGAGTAAAGTGCCAAGTACAACCCCGGACAGGGCGACAATAAATATTGTCCAGCCATAGCGTCCCAGGAGGGAGTTATCACTTGCTTCTTCCGGAATTGTCCAAACACCACTCATAAACAAACCGGGAATGGTAAAGGCCAGACCTCCGGCCACCATTGCACCGGCAGACATACCGGTGGAAGCGACGTTAACTTCCTTCAAGTTATTACTCTTGAACAGGCGCATCAAGGTCAGTGACAATACCGCAACAAATATAGTGGGCCAAGGCAAGGCACTCATTCGCAAGGCAACATACATAGATGACGCAGTCATGAGAATAGAGCCGAATATCGCCAAAACCAGTGCTCTGACGGTGAAATTAGGAAATAAAGCTGATTGATTTTCCTTCTTCATTAGTGCCTCCTTAGTCTTTACCTCTCTAAGAATAGATATTAACATTAAAAAACTGATTGTATTGACACATTTTGACTATTAAAAATAGAAATTATTTTTCTTTTTTGTTTATGCTGATTATAGTTAGATGATAGGTATCCGGACCGGGATAAACTGTTATAATATAGCTAAGTAAAGAGCATCCATTCACTTGGAAAGCGAAAGGAGCAGTGCAAATGCATATAGAGATTTTAGGCAAAGATATTCGTGTCAGTGAACAACAAAAAGAAAAGATTGAAAGGAAGTTGGAAAAGTTCTCTCGCTATTTCGGCGATGAGGCGCGTGCAGATGTAATGATTCAACCCGAGGGTGATCAGGTGCGTGCAGAGATGACCATCAAGATCCGCAGACACTATTATCGTGCGGAAGCAGATGCCCCCGATTCAATTTCTGCTGTAGAGCAGGCTATCAACAAGCTGGAGCGCCAGATACGTAAACAAAAATCTCGAATGAAAAAGCAGAAGAAAGAATACGCTTACATGAGAGACTTTTTCGCCAATGAAACATTCTCAGTTCCCGATGATGAACCTGAGATGGAGATGGATATCATCCGTCGCAAGAGTTTCCAGATTGATCCAATGACGCCGGACGAGGCTATTATTCAGATGGAAATGCTGGGACACTCTTTCTTACTTTTCCTTAGTGAAGAGAATAATAAAGTTGCCCTGATTTACAAACGTAACGATGGCAACTACGGTCTTATTGAACCGGAGTATTAAGTGCAATCACAGCAAAATAACCCTTTAATAAATCAAAATACAGCGCCCGCTGACGCTAGTGAAGTTAACACTTGTGACAAGGCTTTACTGGCTAATCTCAATCCTGAACAGCGGCGCGCTGTTCTTACAACCGAAGGTCCCCTTCTGGTTTTGGCTGGAGCAGGTTCAGGCAAAACACGAGTGATAACCAGTCGGGTTGCCTGGCTTGTACAGCACAAGAATGTGCATCCGGCGCAAATATTGGCAATTACTTTTACTAATAAGGCAGCCAACGAGATGAAAGAGCGCATCTCCGATTTAATCGGTATTTCCGCGCGCGGAGCCTGGATCGGGACCTTTCACTCCATGATGCTGCGCATTTTGCGCCGTCATGCTGAAATGCTCGGCTATCGTTCTCAATTCGCTATTTTCGATAGCAGTGATCAGGAGCGGGTCATGCGGGATGTGCTGGAAGAACTGAATATATCTAAACGGACACTAACACCGCGCGAAGCTCTGAACAAAGTGGGCAATTTCAAAAATAAAGGCATGAAGCCGTCTGAAGTTAGAAGAAGCCGCTCTTCATATATGACTGAGGAACTGGCTAAGATCTACGAGAAATACCAGAAAGCTTTGTTTGAGCGCAACGCAATGGATTTTGATGATATTCTTCTGCAGACATTGCGGCTCTTTTCCGAGCAGCCGCAGATTCTGGCTCAGTACCAGCATCAGTTCCGCTATATTCTGGTTGATGAGTATCAGGATACAAACAGAGTACAGTATGACCTGGTGCTGCAGCTTTCAGACCAGCACAAAAATCTCTGTGTCGTCGGAGATGATGACCAGTCCATCTACTCTTTCCGGGGCGCGGATGTACAAAATATCCTGGATTTTGAAAAGGATTTTCCCAATGCAACGGTTATACGGCTGGAGCAAAACTATCGTTCTACTTCCGTTATTCTGGCGGCAGCAAATAATATTATTCAGGAAAATACTGCGCGCAAACACAAAAGGCTCTGGACAGCCATTGAAGGTGGCGAAGCGATTTTACTTTATCGCGCTGAAGATCATTTTGATGAAGCCCGCTTTGTCGCCCGCGATATCGCCAGAAGACTGGAAGCTGAAAATAAGCCTGACGATCTGTCCTTTGCCGTGCTTTACAGGATGAATGCCCTCTCAAGAAATATTGAATATGCCTTGCGTGAAAGCAATATTAACTACCATATTTACGGCGGTACCCGCTTCTATGACAGACGTGAAATAAAAGATGTGACCGCCTATTTAAGATTGATCATGACTCCAGATGACGATGTGGCTTTCCGCCGTGCAGTCCAGGTGCCGCGACGTGGCATCGGTGAAGTTACTATCGAGCGCATTAATGCCCTGGCTGGTGAGAATATGGTCAGCATGCTGGACATTTCACGCAAGGCCGGCGCCTACGAGGACTTATCGCGAGTTGCCGGACGTGTGGCCGGATTTGCACAGCTGATCGATGGTTTGAGAGCGAAGCTGGAGCAGGCAGAGGATAATATGACTCTGGCTGACTTCGTACGTTTAGTTGAACATCGCTCCGGTATGGTTGCTGCTTTAGAAGAAGAAGCAGAACGCGGTAATGCTGAAGCTCCTTCACGCTTGGAAAACCTGCAGGAACTTTTGTCTGATGCTCTGGAATTTGAGGCTAATCTTCTGCGCGAAAATGAAGAAGGAGCTTTTGATGATCCTTTCTATGAGGAAGAAAAACAGGAACTTACTCCTTTAACAATCCTTCAGAGTTTTCTCGAACGCACCGCATTATACACGGATCAGGATACAGAAGATGAAGAAGCACTGGTCAGCCTGATGACTATTCATAGTGCAAAAGGACTTGAGTTCGATGTTGTTTATCTGGTAGGAGCAGAAGAGGGTATTTTCCCCAGTTCACGCAGTTACGAAAGTCCCGACGGGATGGAAGAAGAGCGCCGGCTTGCCTATGTTGCAGTCACACGGGCCAAGCAAGAGCTGTTGATCACAACAGCAAGCAATCGTCTTCTGTTCGGTTCAACCCAGTATAATCCACCTTCTCGCTTCATTGAATCTATTCCGGAAGATCTTCTGCAAAGACGAGGTAGTGCTGTAGAACTACGAGATTTCTCCTCTGCCGCCAGAGTGAGGGCAGACCGCAATTTATTTGCAACTACTCTCGGTGCCGCTTTCACTGAGCGTATAGAGAAAAGCTCAAAGAAAACCGGTGGATTAGATCCCAACGCCCTTGCAAAAGGCGATAAAGTCCGGCATGCAAACCTGGGAGTAGGGGAAATCATAAAGATCAACCTGGTCGCAGGGGATGCAATTTTAACTATAGATTTCGATGGCGTAATAAAAAGATTCATGGCAAGTCAATCTTTCCTTACCAAGGAATAAGCTTGCGTGCAGCTTTCTGAAGCTTGCATTCATAAAAGGAATTTTGATATGAGTGAGAAACAAAAGTCATTTTTTGATAATGAAAAAAGAGCAATCACACCGCGAGAGATTAAAGAGCATAATGAAGAGCAGACCCTTTCTTCTTTTGCTCAGCTTTCAGCTCAGAGCCGTGGCCGTGTGAAGCAGGAAGAAGAATGTAAGGTACGCACACTTTTTGAACGTGATACCGGTCGTATCCTCTATTCCTTGCCATTCCGACGTTTGCGCCACAAAACGCAGGTGTTTTTCAGCCCACAAAATGACCATGTCTGTACACGCATGGAGCATGTACTTTACGTCAGCTATCTGGCGGAAGTGATTGGCAGCGCTCTTAACTTAAACACTCATCTGATCCGCGCTATAGCTATGGGGCACGATCTCGGGCATGCTCCCTTTGGGCACTCAGGTGAAACTGTCCTCAATGAATTGATAGGGCAGCATGGCGCTGAGTTTAGTTTTCAACATGAGTTACATAGTCTTCGTGTGGTTGATTTATTAACTGATAATAATGGAAAGCACGGTCTTAACCTAAGTTTTGAGGTTCGCGATGGTATCGCATCACATTGCGGTGAAATGTATTCTGAGTATTTGTTGCGTCCTGACCGCAATAAAACAGAAATAGATCTTCTGAATACAAAAGCAGGGCAGACCATGCCTGCTACTCTGGAAGCTTGTGTAGTCAGACTTTGTGACCGTATCTCTTATGTCGGGCGTGATATTGAAGATGCGGCGCGATCAAATTTAATGTCCTTTGCCGAGCTGCCTGCCAACCTGCGTGTTACTTTGGGTGATAACAACAGTGCCATAGTTAACACATTAGTTCAGGATGTGATAAGCAGCAGTTGGGGCCAGGATGCAATTTGCTTGTCGCCGGAGATCGGGGCTGCGCTCAAAGAACTTACAGAAATTAATGCAACTCGGATTTACAATGCGACTAAAGTCCGTCGCTTTGAACGTGAAGCACGAAATATTATTGAAGGACTCTTTGAACATTTTCTCAAGCTGTCACGCACAATGCCTCAGGACAGGTACGATGAAAACAGCCAGAAATTCTTTGAGTTTTACAGCCAGCATCCGGAATTCACTGCTTCGCCTGTGCGCAAGATTGTGGATTATATCGCCGGAATGACAGATTCATATGCGCGCCGGGTTTTTTCGGCTATTTATCAGGTATAAGGAGAAAACCGTCATGACTACATCTTTCTTTGCTATGATGCACCGACTCAAATTTATCCAACGTTGGGGGCTTATGCGCAATACGGAAAGTGAAAATGTGCAGGAGCACTCACACGAAGTTGCTATTATTGCACATGCCTTGGCCATTTTGCGTAAAAACAAGTTTTCTGAGGGAAGAATCTGTCCTGATCCTGATTATGTTGCTGTCCTGGCTCTTTATCATGATGCTTCGGAGATACTGACCGGAGATATGCCTTCACCGATCAAGTATCACAATGACCCGATGCAAAACACATACAAAGCGATAGAGGAAGAGGCATCTAAAAAACTTTTGCGCATGTTGCCGGATGAGTTGCAGGCTCTTTACGAAAAGTACCTTATTCCTGCTGATGACGAAGTTACGCGCGAGGCCTTAAAACTTGTTAAAGCGGCGGATCGCTTTTCTGCCTGTATTAAATGCCTGGATGAGCTTAAGGTCGGGAATAAGGAATTTATTAGTGCTTATGAGGATATAAAGCTGCGCCTGATGAGCCTTGACCTGCCTGAAGTGCGTTGGTTTACCGACCATGCGCTCCAGGCATATTCTGCTTCTTTGGATGAATTAAGCGCTTTATGATTTATTTATTACTTGTATATGACATAGAGCTTAAATCGAGTTGACAATAAGTCTTTCAAACCGCTGCATTGCAACGGTTTAACCGCATTATGCTAAAATTAGTATCACTAATATTTCGTGTCAAAATGCCAATGTTTATGCATGCATGAATTATTGACCCGATGATTTTTGCTTGCGAATCGGGTGAAAGTTGCATTGGGAAGGAGACGGACTTTGAAATATCACAAAGTTGATAGTGTGATGAAGTTTCGTGATCAGAAACGTCCGGTCTTTCCTTTTTTTGCACGCATTTATATCCTGCCGCTTTGCTTGATTCTATTGCTCTTGGCCTTTGCTGCCTTCTTTTTAGCAGATGCCCTTTCCGGCAAAAATGAGGCGGCTGCTTATAATGATGATTTTGAAACATATCTTGATGAGCAAGCTTTTCCCGAATCATATCGCCCCGCTTTAAGAATACTGCATGAAAAATATCCTGACTGGAAATTTACAGCATCCCATCCGGTAAATGCTAATGGTACAGCTATGACCTGGAGTACAGTTATGGCATATGAAAGCAGTCTGGAGCGGAAGAACTCTGTTCCAAACTCATATTCCATAGCCCAGCGATCTTTTGACAAGGGTGCCTATAACTACAAAACAAACAGTTGGTATGCTTCTGATGCCGGGTTTTACTATGCCAGCCCGGAAATTATCGCCTACTATCTAGACCCGCGGAATTTCCTTAGTGAAAGAGATATCTTTCAATTTGAAAATTTATCTTATAATCCTCAGATCCATACCCGTGCAGAAATTGCTCAAAGCCTGAGCGGAACATTTATGGCTGACGGTCCGACCATTTCGATTGTAGATCAGTACGGAAAGTCCTCCAATATGAAATATCCTGATATTTTTGTTAAGGCGGCGGAATGGAGTAATGCTAATCCCGTATTTCTGGCCAAGAGAATAATTCAGGAAGTCGGGCCCCAAGGTTCAGCCTCTGTTAGTGGTACAGTTTCAGGCTATGAAAACATTTACAACTTTTACAATATTGCTGCCTACTCAGGTACAACACCTATCCTTAATGGTCTGCAATACGCAAAATATGGGTCAGCAGGCGTAAACGGCAGTCTAACATCTGCAGAAAAGAGCCTGTATCTCTTACCCTGGACAAATCCTTATTTGGCGATAGTAGGCGGGGCCCGCTGGATCAGCGAAGGATACATTAACGCCGGGCAAAATACCCAATATTATCAAAAATGGAACATAGATTATAATCATACTTATGGACCCTGGTGGCATCAATATATGGGCAATGTTATTGCACCTGCTGTCGAGGGCGGGAATGTCTATGATGCATATCAGAAACTCGGCCAGTTAAATAAAGCTCACGAATTTATCATTCCTGTGCTGGCAGAGATGCCTGCTGAAAAAGTTTCCTTTCCTACAGATAATCGCAGTCGCAACAATTGGCTGCAAAGTATCACGGTATCTTCAGGGATTTTGAAGCCTGCCTTTAATCCTGAAGTCAACAGTTATACCGTTACGGTTGCTGAAGGTGTAGAGAGCTTCACCGTAAATGCCAGCGCCTACCTCTCTTCCTGCAGTATAAATGGCCGCGGTGTATACAAGTTGGAGCACGGCAAGAACACCATCAAAGTACAGGCTGTATCAGAACGTGGTGATGTGAGAGATTATTATCTGACCGTTACCAGGTCAGGAGAGCCAGGAGATTCTGCGGACAAGCCTGAGGCAAGCCTGAGCAGCAGCACACTCAAGGTAAAGTCGCCCTATGTGAGTAATGCAGATCCTCAGCAGGGAAAAAATACTGTTGAGTATTTAACAGATAAGCTGCAAGTGCCGGAGGGATACAGACTGCAAATCTCAGTAGATGGCAAGACTGTAACTTCTGGTGTTGTCGGTACCGGGGCGAAACTATCACTGTTTTATAAGGACGAGAAAGAATCCACTTTAGATTATTATCTGCTGATATATGGCGATGCCAGCGGTGATGGTCTGATAAATTCACATGATACTATGGCTGTTTACAGATACATACTTGGCATAACAAACCCTTCATCACTAGAGAAGCTCGCGATGGATGTAACTGGAGATGGCAAAGTAAACTCACATGACACAATGGCAATTTACCGAAATATATTAGGTGTTAAATTGGTTGACCAAAGTCAATAAGTTGACTTTAGAAAGGTATTCAAATGAAAAGGCAGTTTGCATTATATTCTTTGCTTCTTATATTTTTTGCTACTCTTTTCTTCCCACAGAAGGCCACTGCTGCACATGGGTCAGTTACTGTATCCGCATCTATTTCCGGACAAATAATTACTGTTAATGTCGGTGTCAGCCCTGCTACTGAGATGGAGATTTTTGATTGCACGATATCTTATAGAGCTAATATAGTTGAATTTGTATCAGGTACATCAAGTATTGGGGCAGCTATCAACGATAAATCAGGAACGATTTATATTGCTAGAAACTTAGGTAGCTCCTTTACAGCAGGTCATGTAGCCACACTTTCTTTTAAAATAAAGGGAAGCGGAAATGCTGATTTCACAGCCTCTGATGGGTCAGGTTCTCATACTTACAATGGCGATTACACATTTAGTGGCGGTAGTGCTTCAGTAAATATTCAAAATGCACCTGCAGTCACTCCCACAAACACTGTAGCAAACACAGCACCACCCCAAACACCACTGACAACTGTGGAAACAATTACGCCCTCCACGGCTGGCCCTAGTGAAACAGAGGAAACAAAGAGCCAGCCGGCCAAAGCATTTAAAGGAGTAGACCATAAGGGCCGCAGACTTTCCATAGCGGAAATTGATTTGGAAGAAGCAGACATTCCCAGTGGCTTTGAAGCAGCTGAGAATGTGATCGACGGTTATGAACTGGCAGCTTATTATTCTGAAAATGAAGACTTGTATTTGTCGTTTATGAGTCTGCCCGGTCAAGAGCCGCAATTATATTTCTATGACAGCTCAAGCAAAAGCTTCATACCGTATTTGCGTTTTAAACTGGGTGAAGAGTTTTATCATGTGACCATTATGCCAGATGAACTGATACCCTACGGTACTACACGCACAGATGCAAAAATCAGGAATATCAACCTTCCGGTTATTGAATTTAATTTCGGTGATTATGTTTCTTTTGATGAATATATGGAGCAATATCAGGCACAGCTGTCAAAATCAGAAGCTGCGAGTACATCATCCGCACAAACTGTCAGTACTGCTGGCAGCAATCTTTCGACCATGAATATTGGAGCCGGCCGGGAGAATGCCGGAACCTACTTGCTGGCCCTGGAAGGCAGCAATAAGGAAATCGAAAGATTTGTTTATAGTCAGAGTCTGGATCAGCTCATGCATTATGATTTCCTGTTGGTACCAGCTTTTGGTACTTTTCTGGATGAAAACTTCGAAGATCTGGCAAAAGAAGATCTCAAGGAAGCTGAACAGCAGACTGAAGCTGACACTTTGCCTGCAGAAACTGCCGACAGTGATCTGAATGAAGGAAGGCAAGGTCTGCGTAACAGAACTATCAGTCTTTTTGGCAATGACTTTAAACTCTGGCATATTATAGCTGCCAGCGCCGGTGTTTTGCTTATATTGGTTATCCTGATTATTATTATCGTCAAATTGAATTCTGACAGGAAAAGAGCGGAGTATCCCTTTGCAGATGACTTCCTTTCTGATGATAGTATGTATAGGTCTGAAGAAGATAGTTTTGAAGCAAGTGATGACTTAGATGTTGAGACCACCCCGCCGGTCTCCTACAATTATCTGGATGACTTGCCTGAGGTCAGAGATGTTTCTGATATCAGCGCCACAGCAGGACAGAGCTTCAACACAGAATATCAGACAAAAAATAAAGGCAAAGGGATTTTCAGTACTTATTCAGAAAGATCTGATCTGGAAGATCAGGAGGAGATTTAGTTTTAGTGGTCAAAAAAATCTGGGCTCGCTTGCGAGAGCTCTTTTTTAATATGCAGTTCCTGCGTTATACCATCTCAGGCGTGATAGTCACTCTGGTAGATATGGGTGTTTTTTATTTGCTGAGTAATTTGCTTGGTCTTGACAAGTGGTATTTTTCACTGCTGCCGTCCATTGTTTTATCAATATTAACTGCATATGTAATCAATCGTGTCTGGGTCTTCAAATCCAAACAGCCCGTATTGAGCGAAATATTTCGATTTTCTGCCGGACGTTTAGTGGTTTCGCTGGTTTTTCAATACGCAGGTTTTTATTTGATTTATGACGTGATAGGATTTAAAACTGAGATAATTTCCAATCTGCCCTGGGCAAAAGCGATCTCTCTTTTGTTTGTGATTGTCGGCAATTATCTTCTGGGCAAGTATTTTGTTTTTACTGAATCTTGGAGCAAGGATGCAGAGACAAGAGGCGGTGAAGACGATGAATAAACAGAAAATTTTGGAGAGGATCCAAACAATTAATGAATCACAATGCAACACTGCAATATATAAGCGAGGCTGGAAAATTCAGTTCAGATAGAAGCTTAGGTCGTGTCCGCGAATTGAGCCGCAGGCTGGGTGATCCGTGGCGGGGACTAAACATATTTCATATAGCCGGGACTAACGGCAAGGGGTCAATTAGCAGTTATCTGACACATATTCTCTCTTCAGCAGGACACAGAGTCGGTTGGTATACATCTCCTTATCTGGAACGCTTTAATGAACGAATTCGGGTTATTCAAGCAGCTGAAGGCCTGGAACAATATGATCATGATAATGAAGCGGGTGAAATCGATAATGAATCTATCGACCGTATTATGGCCCGGGTGTCACGAGCAGCAGATTCAATGCAGGAGGATGGGATCATGGATCTGCCTTCTGAGTTTGATTTAATCACGATGATGGCTTTCATCTATTTCAAAGAAAAAAACTGTGACTATGTGGTTCTGGAAAGTGGACTTGGCGGCAGACTGGATTCAACAAATGTAATTGAAAACCCGCTTGCCAGCATCATTGCTGCTCCCGGCTACGACCATATGGACCGGCTGGGAAATAGCATGAGAAATATCATGTATGAAAAAGCCGGCATCATTAAGCCGGGAACGCCGGTATTTGCCTACGATCCTTTTGACGCCATGATTTCTGAAGAAGATGCAGTTATTGCAAGAAAGACACTGGAAGAGCGTTGTCTGGAACTTGATGTTCCTTTGCACTGGATCGGGCGGGATCAATTTGAAATGCTGTCCTATAGCCGCCAAGGTCAGAGTTTCCGAAAATTGGATACAGAAGAAATTTATACAACAAAGCTTCTGGGAGTATTTCAGCCTATCAATGCCTTGCTGGCAGCTTCAGCACTTGCAAACTGTGTCAGTGCTGAAGATATCAGGCAGGGAATCGCTGCAACGGTTTGGCCGGCTCGTTTGGAAATACTCTCTCATTCGCCCTTTGTGCTTTTAGACGGAGCGCATAATATTCAAGGTTGCCATGCTTTGGTTGAGTCTTTGGCCCAATTAAATGAGAATACTCCTTTGGTTTTTCTTTGCGCTATAATGCAGGATAAGAATTACAGGGAAATGCTCAGTATTGTACTGAACAGCAAACAGTACGAAAGTGCAGCAATTGTTTTCACAGCTGCACCTGATGAACGTACAGCTTCAGCAGAAGAAATGCTGGCAACAGCAAAAGAAGTGCTGGATCCGGAAACGGCAGCTCAGATTCAAATGTGCTCAGTAGGTGACTATAGTGAAGCTTTAGATAAAGCTCTGGCCCTGGCAGAAGAAAAAGGAGCACTTCTTTGTATTTTTGGTTCCTTGTATTTGGCAGGAGCAATCCGGAAACGCATGCGTGAGCTACAAAAATAGCTTAAGATACAGGGCTGGATATATGATTATCGGCGATTAAGTATTCCCGGAGGTAAAAATGGCACAGCCACAGGAAAAAAAGCTGAATTCCAATTTTAAATGGCAGGCTGTACTGTCAAAGATAGAGAAAATCGAAGAAGCTCCGACGGGAGTATTCACATCACAAAGAGAAGCTGAACGTGCTTTATCCATATATAATCGTGCTTTAGAACATATTCATTCCGACAATGAGGACATAGCCAGAATTGCTTTGGAAAAACTTGTTGCAACTTATCCTCTCTTTACGGATGCAGCTGTGCTCTATGGTTTATGTCTTGGAGCTGATCGCAAATATAAAGAGGCAGAACTCCAGTTTAAGAAAGCCTTGCTGGCTGATCCTGATCCTGCAGACGTAGAAGTTCTGACACATTTGCAGGCACAGGCCTGTTTTTGCAAAGACAGGGCCGAAGAAGAGGAACGTTCACGTCGCAGGAATGAGAAAAAACTTCTGCCGGTAAGAGCGAGTTTGGCACAAGCTGGTATTCTGGAGCGGGCGGCAGCTTCCCCTAACGGCGATGAAGTGCGTATGGCTAGTGCCAAAGAGCGTGATGATCTTATGCGACAAATCAGCCAAAGCAACAAAGGTTCGGTAGCTTCTTCGCCTTATGGTTCCCGCAACAAGACGGTACAGATAATCAGCGCTGTTATCATTATTGCCGCACTTTTGTTTTTTTTGATCTATTTTCTTATTGCTCCGGCAATAACAAGGGCCAATGACCGTAACAGCCGTCTGAAGTGGCTGGAAGAAAAACTAATAGAGGGAGCGGAAACAGACCAAGCCTTCCAAGTAATACTTGACGATTACCAAAGGACCTTTTCCGAGTGAGTATATGTCAGATTTTATTGGACTTGTCGGGAGTTATTCTCAGACAGGTGAAAGAGAACTGAGCAAAATAGTCGCAAAAACTCTGGGTTCAGGCGAACCGGCAATTCAGCTTCATCAGAGCAAAAGCATTTATTTATGCGCTGTTAATCACGGCAAACAGGATTTAATCACTTTTTACTCAGATCCTCTTAACCGCTACACAGTCATTCTGTATGGTTATATAGCTTCGTTTGATTTGCTGGAAGCAGAACTGCGCAAATCAGGAGTTAAACCGGAAAAGGATCTGATGGCTTTAATCTTGCAGGCTTATAAGGTCTCTACACCGGACTTTGTTGACTACCTGCGAGGCAATTTCTCTCTCATCATAGCTGACAGTGTCAACGGCAGTGTTTATCTGGCTAAAGATCATTTTGGCAGCTGTCCACTATATTATTCGGAGCCAATGCGTAGGGGAGTGCGCTTTTTTGGCAGTAATATTCCGGCTATGGCGGAACACCCTGATTTTGAAAAAGAATTTAATCCCCGAGCTCTGGCCTATTATCTTAGCCTTGAGTACAATCCCATGCGAGAGAGTTTCTGGCGCAAGGTGTATAGCCTGCGGCCTGGCCACTGGGCATTGATCAGTGAAGATGGGCTGAGGGAAGAAGCTTACTTCAAGGCAGCCTTCACTCCTGATGAGCGTTCTTTAGCCGAGCATGCAGAAGAGATCCGCCAAACCGTGAGAAAGTCAGTCGAGTCTTATATGAAGGATGACAAAGCGGGTGCCTATCTGTCCGGAGGGGTGGATTCAGCCTTTGTTACTATTCTGGCTCAGCCGGAAGATATATTTTCGATCGGATACGAAGGATATACTGGCATATTTAACGAAGCTGAGCAAGCACAGAGTCTGGCTGACAGACATGGAATGAATTTTCATAGTGCCAGCGTCAGTGGCAGAGACTATCTGGACGCACTTTTGCACACTCAGCAAAAACTTAATGAACCTAATGGAAATTTATCTACAGTTGCTCTCTGCCTGCTAGGTAAGCTGGTTGATCAAAGAGTCTCTGTTATCTTAACTGGCGATGGCGCGGATGAATTCTTTGGTGGTTATGACTCTTATTTGGGATTATCCGGAAAAAAGCAGCTTTATAAAAAGATAATGCCGGAAAGTTTACGTTCCTTTATTTCCTCACGTATTAAATCAGATATTCCTTACTACTCCCGGGCTTCCTCAATTAAACATTGTGGGATGAAGGCATCTCAGTACTTTTTTGGAACTAATCAGATTGTTAATCCAGCCATAGTTAATCACTTGCTAATTGATGAATTCATGCCGGAAAAAAGTCTGGAAGAATTCTTTGCATCCTTTTACAATGAACATGCTGCAGAGGATGAACTGACACAAAAGATGCTTCTGGATATAAATTATATCTTGCCCGGAGACATGTGTGTAAAGCAGGAAAGGATGGCTAACGCTCACAACTTGCAGCTGAGAACCCCACTGTTAAATAAATCAGTATTTGAGACTGCGAGCACAGTTCCTTCGCATATGCGTGTGTCTGAAAGAGAAAGCAAAATTCCCTTCAGACAGGCAGCAGCTGAGGTTCTCGACCAGAATTGGATTCACCACAGAAAACTGGGATTTCCCGTGCCCTTTCGCTATTACCTGCAAGATAAGACAATTGCCCAACCCTTATACGATATTTTGAGTGATCCCCTTACTGAGCGATTTTTCAGGCGTGAAACTATCGACCGCTATCTGGACGAGCACCTTAAGCAAAAGAGGGCCCGTCACATGGAGCTATATATTGTTCTGGCCTTTATGCTCTGGTATAAAGAAAATTTTACGGACTTGAACTGAAGGGAAAACCGGTAAGTTAAACCGGCAGTTTTTGTTGTATCATGTCAAAGAGGAATTTTGATTCAATGAGCATAATTATTAGAAATCTAAGTAAATATCTGATCCTGCTGCTGACTGTTTTTTTCTTGCTGCAAATAATCTCAGCGGCTGCGGTTTTTGCAGATAATTTCGAAGATGTTCCCGGCTGGCCTGCAATAGAAGATATCAGAGCCTCAGCTTATTCGGTCTACAATGCGACAACAGATGAATTTATACTGGAACATAATGTGCATCAGCCTTTGTGGAATGCGAGCACGACAAAAGTTCTGACAGCTTTAACAGCTGTCCGGCACGAAAAGTTTGATCTGGATGCAAAATTGCTGGTTTCAGAAGCAGCTACATATTTCGGCGATCCGGCATCTGCAAAACTTAATCTCAAAGCAGGTGAGTTGATTTCTACCCGTGATGTTCTGGGCGGACTGATGGTCATGTCAGCCAATGATTGTGCCTATGTTCTGGCGGAGAATTATGGTGGGCTTTATGGCTACACATCTGATTTGTCTCCGGACCAGTGGGGGAATTTTTCTGCCGATGCGGCTGTTAATTCACGTCAGGCCTTTGTTGCTGAGATGAATCGTGTTGCAAAAAGCCTTGGAACTAAGAATACTAATTTTGATAATCCCTGTGGCTGGGACGGTGAGAATCATCACACTACAGCCTATGACCTGACCATGATGTCCAAGGCTCTTCTGGAAAACGATGTCTTGGCGGACTTTGCTGTTATGGCTCACTATATGCCGGAGCCTACCAATATGCACCCCTACGGAGCATGGTCCATGACAAGCAATACGAACAGCCTGGTCGTATATGGCACGAACTTCTTCCAGTCTCAATATATAGCCCGCTATAATGGTGTTAAGACAGGCACGACTCCCCTGGCGGGCAATTGTTTGATCGGGGCTGGCATTACGCATCACGGCCAACAGATCATAGCTGTTATCTTGGACGGTTCTGTTTATCGTTCAGAGGATAACTCTTACGTTAACCTGGCGCTTCCGGTGCGGACATTACTGGAATACGGCGCCTATATTTCGGGATCAGACAGCAAGCCATATCAAGAGGCAGCTCTGCCTGTATTTCCGCCGATACCTAATCCGGATCTGACTGAGCCGACGGAAACCCTGCCTGCCGAGAGTGATATTTCGACCGAAAATATTCCGGATCAAACTTCAGAGCCTACCAGCACTGCTAACCCTATGAGTAATCAGCAAACAAAGACTGAAAACCCGCAGGGCAGTGAGGGGCCGGCAGCGACTAGCGGTATAACAAGACGTGAATGGATGGTTATAGCTCTAAGCGCACTGATAGTTGTTTGTGTTATAGGCATTTTAATCGTGAACATCATCAGCAACCGTAAAGGCAGAAAAGACCCTGACGAAAAATGATGAAATAATGAGCAAATGGGACAAAAGTAAAGCTCTGATGAGCTATTTTGGAAAACAGTTGACAAGCTAAGTTCCACTTGTTATGATAGGCGCTGTGTCCTCAGTCCTGGGCCTTATTTAGTACTGGCAGACACACAAATTTAGGGGGTTATTGAAATGAAGACATTTATGGCAAAAGCGGAAACTGCTGATCGTCGCTGGCTTCTAATCGATGCCGAGGGTCAGACACTTGGTCGCTTGGCTACACAGATTGCCAGCATTTTGCGCGGCAAGCATAAAGCTGAATACACACCTCATGTTGATACAGGCGATTATGTTATTGTCGTCAACGCAGATAAAATTGTTGTGACCGGTAATAAGGAAGCACAGAAAGTTTATCGCCGTCACTCCGGCTATCCCGGTGGCATGAAGGAAGTTTCTTATCAGGATATGAAGGCAAAGCATCCCGAACGTATTTTAGAGAGTGCGGTTCGTGGTATGCTTCCTAAGAACAGTCTGGGCAGACAGATGTACCGCAAGCTCAAGGTATATTCCGGTCCTGATCATCCACACGCAGCGCAAGAGCCTGTGCAGATAGAAGTTTAAGGGGAAAATGAAAGATGGCAGAGAAGAATTTCTTTTACGGAACAGGCAGAAGGAAAAAGGCAGTGGCCAGAGTCCGTCTGTATCATGGTAAGGGCAATATTGAAGTAAACGGCAAAAACTTTGAGGATTATTTCCCCATGGAAACTTTGCGTTATATCGTAAAGCAGCCACTCAATCTATGTAATTGCGCAGATCTGTATGACATTAAAGTGAATGTCAAAGGCGGTGGAATTTCAGGACAGTCCGGTTCTGTCAGGCACGGTATTGCCCGCGCATTAGTTGATGCTGACTCAGATCAGTACAAAGCTGCTTTGAAAAAGGCCGGTTTCCTGACACGTGACTCACGTGCCAAGGAAAGAAAAAAGTATGGCCTCAAAAAGGCAAGAAAAGCGTCCCAATTCTCCAAACGTTAAGGAGACTCTTGCACTACGCTTCTGCTTTTCAGACAGGGAGCAAAAATGCCGGAACGCTATATTAGTCGATCAAGTGAAGAAACTGAGAATCTGGGGATATCCCTGGCAAAACAACTTTTGCCCGGGGATATCCTCTTATTGTTTGGAGATTTAGCTGCCGGGAAGACTACATTGACGCGCGGCATCGCAAAAGGCCTTGGGGTTATTGACGATGTCTCAAGCCCGACCTTCACCATAATGCAGCAATATGCCGCCGGGCCCTCCGGCCTGGCTCTCAATCACTTCGATGCATACCGCTTGCGTAATGAGGATGATTGGTATGCTGAAGGTTTTGACGAGCTTATGTATACAGATGCTGTTTCCGTAATTGAGTGGCCGGAGAATGTTCTGCCGGCCCTTCCGCATAATGTGATCGAGATCCATCTCACCTTTATTGAGCAAGGTAAGGCAAGACAGATTGATTTGCACTATCCCGGCACAAGAGAAGCTGATGAAAAAGTAAATGAGGCTGACTAATGATTATTCTTGCATCTGATACATCCGGCAAATCTATTTCAGTCGCCCTGGCTGAATCCGGCATAATCCGGGATGAAATTTTAGAAAAAACTAAGATGCAGCATGCCAGCAGTCTCTTGCCTGCCATCAATAGTTTACTGGACCGCAACAAGCTCAGCCTGCAAGATATAGATCTCTTTGCAACAACAACCGGTCCAGGCTCGTTCACTGGTATCCGCATAGGTCTCAGCGCTGTTATGGGGCTGGCTTACGGTACAGGAAAAAAAGTCTACAGTGTATCTTCACTGGCAGCCCTGGCAGCAGCTATTTCGTCAAAAGACAAAGTCATAGCACCGGTTCTGGATGCCCGCGGAGGCAGAGTTTATTCCGGAATTTATCGGCAGGGAATCAGTCTGACAGTAGAAAAACCACGGGATATTGCAGGATTTCTGGAAGGTCTGGCTGAAGAATACTTAACGACTGAAGAAATAATATTTGTAGGTGATGGCAGCCTTTTGATCGCTGACTATTTGTCTGCACTCGGACCGGACGATTCTCTGGTCTCATTTAAAGAGAAAGCTGCCTTCGCCCCCGCAGAAAAAAATGACATCAGTGCTGGCCGGGTTGCCCTTCTGGCTCATGCTGCTTTCGAGAGCGGAGAAGAGTTCTTAGCCGCGCATGAAGTCAAAGCCACTTACGGTATTGAATCTGCTGCCAAACGCAATCTGGAAAGTAAGGGTGGCCAGTAATATGACCCAGGAGATAAGACGTGCGCGTGAGACTGACCTGAAGGATATTTTCGCTATAGAGACAGCTGTACAGAAAAGTCCCTGGCTTGAATCAGTCTTCGCTGATATTCAGAAGGATGAAGATGCCTGTTTTCTCGTTGTGGCTGGCGATGATTCAAGACCGCTTGCCTTTCTTATTGCTATTAGCGGAGATGACTTCCTGGAGATTCTCAATTTTGCAGTAGCACCATCTTCGCAGGGGCAGGGTATAGGAAGCAGACTTTTTCAACACGCTTTGCAGGAGGCATCAAAGTCCGGTATTCCGTCTGTGCGCCTGGAGGTCAGAGAAAGCAATGCTCCGGCCTTAGCGATTTATCTTGCAAATGGTCTGGAGATTGTAGGCATACGCAAGGGATATTATAACGATAATGGTGAAAATGCCCTGCTTATGACCGGAAAAATCTCTCCCTTTTAGTAATTTAGCGATAAAAACGTAAAATACCGGCATAAGCATGTGAAATGTATTCATTGACAGCTATTCCACTTGCTGACTATACTTATGTGAGGTTAGTAATCTGTTGCCAGAAAGAAAATGTTGAGTTTCAGCGCATGAGGCTGACGGAGGAAAATTTATGATTTCAAAGGAAGTCTGTTTTGCGTGCGACGAAGATACGCACATGAAATCTATCGCATTGTTGATACAAAAAGCCTCGAACTTTGATTCGAGTATCTACATCGAGAAAGATGATCGTCGTGCTAACGCAAAAAGCTTACTCGGGGTGATGTCGCTTGGCATTGATAGTGGTGACCGCCTAATGGTCGTTGCTGAAGGTGAAGATGAAGAAGAAGCAGTCGAACTTATTGTTGATTACATGGCAGATACCAATAAAGAGCTGTAAATGACGTGCGAATATGAATCTTGTTTCTGCCTGATTCATAGCAAGTAATTTTGAAAAGAACATTTTTCCGTACTATTGAGGACTGCATCATTACTGCAGTCCTCTTATTACCGGCCGATTCATATGTATAGAGGAGTCAAGTGGTGCAGCACAGCTCAGAGCAGCAGCCTTCATTTGCATTCAGACTGAATTTAGTCCCTGAAGAACCCGGTGTCTATTTAATGAAAGACAATACGGGTTCTGTTATTTATGTCGGAAAAGCACTTTCCTTGCGCAGTCGCCTCAGCTCCTATTTCACCGCGAAACCTGATGGCAATGCTAAAGTTCAGGCTATGATTAAACGCATAGCTGACTTTGAGATCATTGTCTGTTCTACTGAACTTGAGGCTCTGATTCTTGAAGCGAATCTGATTAAGGAGCATAAGCCACGTTATAACATCCTCTTGCGAGATGACAAGGAATATCCCTATATCCGCGTCAGCCTGCAGGAAGCTTTTCCTAAAGTTGAAAAATCTTTCCATGTTGAAGATGATGTCAAGGAAGGTGCACGGTATTTTGGCCCCTGGTTAAGCGGCGATATCAGTCGTGCCCTCGATGCGCTCCAAAGCATATATCCGCTGCGCACCTGCAAGCGCGACTTGCCTCGCGATATCGGGAAAAAACGTCCCTGTCTCAATTATTATATCGGCAGATGTTTGGGACCCTGTACCGGCGAGCTGTCAGAGGAAGAATATAGAGCCATGCTTACTGACGTTATCCGCTTTCTCGAAGGCCGCTACAGTGAACTGACCAAAAGTCTCAAAGCAGAAATGGAAGCTGCCAGTGATGCGCTTGATTTCGAACGTGCTGCAGTTATTCGTGAAAAGTGGAAGGCCTTGCGCCGGCTGGAAGAGAAACAGCACATAGTAGACCCGCAGGGCGGCGACTATGATGCTCTGGCTATGGAACGCAATGGCAGTGACATTTCTCTGCAGAAACTGGAAGTTCGCGAAGGTCGTGTGACTGGCCGCGTCTATCGTTTTGCCGAGGATACCGGTGAAGCTGACGGAATTTATCTGGAAGTATTTCTGCGGTCACTTTATGACCAGAGTGACAGCATTCCTCCTCTGATTTTGCTCAGCACAGCAATCAGTAATCAGGAGCTGGTAGCTGAATATCTTTCTGAACTGCGTGGCACTAAAGTCAGCTTGCATGTCCCACAAAGAGGAGCAAAGAAAGCAACTGTTGATCTGGCAAGCAAGAACGCTGCCTGGTCCTTGATGCGACATACCCTGATGGGAGGTAAATCTGCAAAGGATCTGGAGTATACACTCAGGACTTTAGCAGAATATACCGGCTGTCAAGGTTACCCTCAACGGATTGAAGCTTACGATATCTCTTCTTCCGGTTCTGAGGAAAGAACCGGTGCCATGGTAGTTTTTCGTGATGGCAGGCCTGAACACAAGTCATATCGGCATTTCACCATAAAAAGCTTTGCCGGTATTGATGACTACCGGGCCATGCGGGAGCTGACAGAACGCAGGCTGCGTCATCTTCAGGATGAGAATGTTGACAGCAGACCTGATATAATATTTGTTGATGGCGGTCTGGGACATGTGAATGCGGTTAAAGACTTGCTGGATGATGCCGGTATTGCTGTTGCGGGAATAGTGAAAGACAATAGGCACCGGACACGTGGTCTGGTTCTCAGTAATGGCGATACTCTTGAGCTATCTCAGCCTGCCGGCGAGGAAGATGCTGATGAAAGAGCCATACGTCTGGGGGTTTTGCGTCTGCTTACAGCCTTGCAGGATGAAGCACACCGTTTCGCCAACCGTTTGCGCAATCAACAGGAAAAGAAGCGCCGGATGCAGTACCAGATTGAAAGCATTCCCGGAGTCGGTCCGGCCCGCCGCAAGCTTTTGCTAAAGGAATTCGGTTCCATCAAAAATTTGTCTGAAGCAGGTCTGGAAGAGCTTAAAGCCGTTAAGGGCTTACCGGAAGAAGTGGCAGAAGCAGTTTATTTGCATTATCATCGTGAGGAAATCTGAAGTGAAATTATTTGCCTTATCTGACCTTCACTTAGCCCATACTGTGGATAAACCCATGACGATTTTTGGAGATAAGTGGAAAAACCACACACAATTGATAAGACAATCATGGCAAAAAACTGTGACTGACGAAGATGTTGTGATTCTGGGCGGAGATATTTCCTGGGGCAAGAGTCTGGATGAGGCCTTGGCTGATTTGCGTTTTGTCGACGAATTACCGGGGCAAAAAATTATGCTGCGTGGCAATCACGATTATTGGTGGACCAGTCTGAGCAAGATGAATCAGCTCTGTGAACAGGAGAATTTGAAGACTCTTCACTTTTTGCGCAACAACGCCTTGCGCTTCGGCTCTTTTCTTATCGGAGGGACACGAGGCTGGTTACTGCCTGATGACGATGAGTTTACTGCACAGGATCAGAAAATATTTGAAAGAGAGTTGATCCGTATGCAGCTTTCTCTTGATGATATGAAAAAAGAAAATAAAAAAAGAGACGGCGGACTGACGCAGGTATTTGCAATGCATTATCCTCCTGTTTCTGCTAATGGCGCCAGCAGCAAAATGTCGGAACTGCTGTCTGAAGCAAAAATACCGCTCTGCATTTTTGGACACATACATCATGAACTGCCTTTTTATTTAAGTTCACCGCTGCTGGCTGAAGTGCGTTACGTTTTAACTTCTGCAGATCAGCTAAGCTTTATTCCTGTATTATTAGGAGAAAATGGAAAACTCCGCGATTTTGATAATTTAACTGCTGGTAAATCAGAAGCAGGGAAGGACATATAATGCTAAAAAGTATGACCGGTTATGGATCCGGTTCAGCCGAAAATAATAATCTCTCCGTAACAATTGAAGTCAAATCTGTTAATCATCGTTTTCTGGATGTTTCCGTGCGCATGCCGCGCAGTTTCCTGCGTTTTGAAAACTCTTTGCGTGTACAGGTGCAGGAACGGATCAAACGAGGAAAAATCGATGTTTTTGTCAGTCTGGAACAGCTTGAATCCAGCGGCCGGAAAGTCAAACTTGATCGTGGTCTGGCTAAGTCATACTATGAAGCACTATCAGAACTGGCTGTACTGACTAACTCTGAAACTTTTGAACCGGTTAGCATTATGAGCAGATTCAATGATCTTTTCATCGACGTTGACGATCCCCTGGATGAAGAAAGTATCAGCGATATTTTAAGCAAGGCCATGGCTGCTGCATTGACTGAATTGGAAGAAGCGCGGCAGGTGGAAGGCAGCCGGTTAACCAGCAATCTTTTAGAAAAGACGGAAATTCTTGAAGACGAAAGGAAAAAGCTTGAAGAGCTTTCTCCCCGTGTTGTTGACCAGTATCGTGAGCGGCTTCTAGCGCGTGCAGAGGAACTTTTAGCTGAAGAACGACAGGAATGGTACGATAATCAGCGGCTCTTTGCGGAAACAGCGATTTTTGCTGATAAGGCAGCCATCGATGAGGAGATGACACGTTTGAAAAGCCATCTGCTTTCTTTGCGGGAAATTTTGCAGGGTGAAGGACCAAGTGGCCGTCAACTGGATTTCCTGATTCAGGAACTGAATCGTGAGATAAATACCATAGGTTCGAAAGCCAATGATTTTGAGATTTCACAGTCTGTTGTGACGATGAAGAGCGTTTTGGAACAAATTCGTGAACAAGTTCAGAATTTAGAATAAGTTGATAGCTTGTTTTTTCATTTGAGATATAGAGGAGGAGTCGGATTTGGAATATAGAATGTTGCCCATAGGGCATGGCCACCTTGTTTCAGAAGCCAGACTGATAGCCATTGTCTCTCCGGATTCAGCTCCGATCAAGCGGCTGATTCAGGATGCCCGCGATCGCAGAAGCTTAATCGATGCAACAGCCGGACGTAAGACACAATCAGTATTGATCATGGATAGCGACCACATAGTACTTTCTTCATTGTCCCCGGCATCTTTACAGGTGCTGCGGGCTGATTCTCAGGTACCCGATGAGACTTATCAAGAAGAGGAGCTGCAAAATGACTGATCGCATGACTATTGTTCAAAAAGAAGGTATTGCTCTCGTTGTATCGGGACCGTCTGGTGTGGGCAAGGATTCTGTCATTAATGCCTTGCGTGAACGTTATAATGACATCCGCCATTCCGTATCAGTAACAACCAGAGCTCCGAGAGAATCTGAAATAGACGGTGTGCACTATTATTTCCGGGCCAAGGCAGAGTTTGAGGCAATGATTGCGGAAGGTGAGATTCTGGAGCATGACATCTACTGCAATGAGTATTATGGTACCCCCAGGTCACCTCTGGAGCGTATGCGCCGAGAGGGCATTAATGTCCTCTTGGATCTGACCGTCAAAGGTGCTCTTTCCCTAAAAGAAAGTTATCCTGATGCGGTTCTCGTGTTTCTCATTCCTCCGTCCGAAGCAGCGCTCAGAGAACGACTCTTAAATCGGGCTACTGAAAGCCAGGAGATCATCCAGACCCGTCTGACTGAATCCTGGGAGGAAATGAATTCAGCTTTTGAATTTGATTATCTGGTTGTGAATGATGACCTGCTACAGGCAGTACGAGACATTGAAGCTATCTATTGGGCCGAAAAGCACCGTGCGTCAAGGCTCTTCATTGACGGAATGCAGTGAAAAAGATATAATCCTAAAGGTATGTAAAAATTTAAAAACGTTGTTTATTTATATAGATTTTAAGATGACAAGGAGCAAAAAATGCTAACAAAACCTCCTCTGGAGCAACTACTTCCAAGAGCCGAGAACAGATACGTCCTGGCCATGTTTGCGGCCCGCAGAGCGCGTCAGCTGACAGATGGTGCCAGACCTTTGGTTGAATCCAAAACCCCAAACCAGGTTTCTCTGGCATGTGAAGAAATCGGCAGCGGAGCAGTAGTTTACCGTCAGGGCAAACACGAAGTTACAATTCCGGAACGTCCCGAAATCATTGCACAGCGTGAAGCGAGCCGCCGTGAGGCAGAAGCTAAGCGTGCAGAGGACATGCTGGAAGAACAGCGTCGTCCATCAGCCAGACGTCAGGCAAGAGAAGCGTCTACTTTTGAAAAAGAGGGAATCAGTGCCCAGGAAGCTTCATTGATTGCAGAGCAGTTGGTACAGTTTGTGACTGAACAGGAATCTCAGGTGGAGGGTCAGACATCTTCTCAAATAGATTTTACTTCTTTTACCGAGAGCTTGAGTGCGCAAGACAGAGCGGATTACGAAGGGAAAGAAGAGGACGAGGATTAATATGCTGCCTACTGATAAATCTATGGCGACAATCGTCGCTTTGGCATCTAATCGTGGTTTTATTTATCCGGGTTCCGAATTATATGGGGGGCTTGCCAACTCATGGGATTATGGTCCCTATGGAGTAGTATTAAAACGTAATGTGAAGGCCGCCTGGTGGAGACGTTTTATCGAAACTTCACCCCATAATGTCGGGCTGGACGCAGCCATTCTGATGAATCCGCAAGTCTGGATTGCATCAGGCCACGTAGAAGGATTTTCTGACCCCTTGATAGATTGCCGTGCCTGCCACTCGCGTCACCGGGCTGATCAGATTATTGATGACTGGAATGAAGCCAATGAGGTCGAGGGCTCAGTTGAAGGCTGGAGCAACGAGGAACTGCAAAATTATATTACTGAAAAGGGCATTACTTGCCCGGTATGCGGAGCTCAGGACTTCACCGACATTCGCCATTTCAACCTGATGTTTAAAACTCAACAAGGTGTCACCGAGGACAGTCAGTCTGATATTTACCTGCGTCCGGAAACGGCCCAGGGTATTTTTGTGAATTTTAAGAATGTTCAGCGCACGTCGCGGCGCAAGCTTCCTTTTGGTATTGGTCAGATAGGTAAAGCTTTCCGCAACGAGATCACACCCGGAAACTTTATTTTCCGTACGCGTGAATTTGAACAGATGGAACTGGAGTTTTTCTGTGAGCCGGGAACCGATGACAACTGGTTCGATTATTGGCGGGATTTTTCTTTCCAATGGTTGCTTGATCTGGGCCTGACCAAGGAAAATTTGCGTTGGCGTGATCACAGTGCTGAAGAATTGTCCTTTTACTCCAAGGCGACCAGTGATGTGGAATATATCTATCCTTTCGGCTGGGGAGAGCTCTGGGGTGTGGCCAACCGTACAGATTACGATCTGTCGCGACATATGGAATTTGCCAAAGAAGATCTGCGCTACTTCGATCCTTACACCAATGAAAAATATATTCCCTATGTAATAGAACCTTCGCTGGGGGTAGATCGTCTTTTTCTGGCTATCTTATGTGACGCTTATGACGTCGAAAGGCTGGAAAATGGCGAAGAGCGTACAGTGCTACGCTTTGAACCGGCATTGGCTCCCGTTAATGTAGCGGTTTTGCCCTTATCAAATAAATTGCAGGAAGAAGCTGAAAAGGTCTATCAGATGCTGCTGCCACACTTCCGCTGTGAGTTTGACGAGCGCCAGAGCATAGGCAAGCGCTATCGCCGACAAGATGAGATCGGAACTCCTTACTGTGTAACTTTTGACTTTGATTCGCTCGAAGACAATCAAGTAACAATACGTGAACGTGACTCGATGGATCAGCTGCGTTTACCCATAAATGAACTTGTTGACTATTTTGCCGGCAAGTTTGATCTACCGTAAGAAAAATATTTAGGAGGAATAAATGACAAAATACGTCTACATGTTTTCAGAGGGCAACGCTAACATGCGTGAATTGCTCGGTGGCAAGGGTGCCAACCTGGCAGAAATGACCGGAATGGGTCTGCCCGTCCCTCAGGGGTTTACCATCACTACCGAAGCCTGCAATCGCTATTACGATGAGGGCGGAAAAATTTCTGAAGAGATCAAACAAGAAATTGTTGATGCTCTGAGAGAAGAGGAAGAACGTACAGGCAAAGTTTTCGGTGATCCGGAAAAACCATTGCTGGTTTCAGTTCGCTCAGGTTCCCGGGCCTCCATGCCGGGAATGATGGACACGGTCCTGAATCTTGGTCTTAATGACGAAGTAGTACAAGGTCTGGCCAAACTTACAGATAATGAGCGTTTTGCTTATGACAGTTATCGCAGATTCATCATGATGTTTGGCGATGTTGTTATGGAAGTCCACAAAGATTTGTTTGAAGAAGAGCTAGACCGCATTAAAGCTGAAAAGGGTGTCGTGGATGATCTTGACCTCTCAGCTGAAGACATGAAGACGGTCGCGACAAACTTCAAAGCTATTTATGAACGTGAAAAGGGCGAAGCCTTTCCACAGGATCCTATGATTCAGCTCATGGAAGCAATTGAGGCAGTATTCCGTTCCTGGAATAATCCCCGTGCACTTTTCTATCGTCAAATGAATAACATTCCTTCTGCCTGGGGTACAGCTGTTAATGTTCAGGAAATGGTTTACGGCAATATGGGTGAAACTTCAGGTACAGGCGTGGCCTTTACCCGTGACCCTGCTACCGGTGAGAATATACTCTACGGTGAGTATCTGATGAATGCCCAGGGCGAAGACGTTGTTGCAGGCGTTCGTACACCTTTCCCCATTGCTCATCTTGAGGAACAGTTCCCTGAAATCTTTGATGAATTCAAAAAATACGGTGATGAGCTGGAAGTCCATTATGGCGACATGCAGGACCTTGAGTTCACCATCGAAAATGGCAAACTATTTATCCTGCAGACCAGAAGCGGCAAGCGCACAGCCTCTGCTGCTCTGAAAGTTGCAGTAGATATGGTTGCCGAAGGTATTCTCTCACGCGAAGAAGCGATTCTGCATATTGATCCCAGCCAGCTCGATGCTCTGATGCATCCGATGTTTGAAGACAAGGCACTGGCAGCTGCCGTTCAAATTGCTAAGGGTCTGCCGGCATCACCTGGAGCAGCCAGCGGCAAAATCGTTTTTTCTGCCGACCAGGCATTTGAATTAGCTAAAGAAGGTGAAAAGGTAATTCTCGTGCGTGATGAGACATCCGCTGAGGATATTCACGGCATGAGTGCCGCTGAAGGCATTCTGACCGCCCGTGGCGGCATGACCAGTCACGCTGCTGTAGTCGCGCGTGGCATGGGTAAGTGCTGTGTTGCCGGAAGCTCCGATATCAGCATTGATTACGCCAAAGGCACCATGAAAACTGATGGCAGAACCTTTAGCGCCGGAGACTGGATTTCCCTGAATGGTTCCACAGGAACTGTTTATGCCGGACAGATTGCCACGAAAGAAGCTGAGCAGAGTGAAGACTTTATAACCGTAATGGAGTGGGCTGACGAATTCCGCGAGATGGATGTCCGTGCTAATGCTGACTCAGGTCACGATGCGCAAGTAGCACTAAATCTGGGAGCAAAGGGAATCGGTCTGACTCGCACAGAGCACATGTTCTTCGATCCGGCAAGGATTTTTAGCTTCCGGAAGATGATCGTGGCCAAAGATGAAGAAACACGCCGTAAAGCCCTTGATGCCATTTTGCCTGACCAGCAGCAGGATTTCCTTGAAATTTTCCGAGTAATGGATGGAAACCCTGTTGTAATCCGCCTCTTAGATCCGCCCTTGCATGAGTTCCTGCCTCAGGAAGAAGCAGAAGTGCGTGAACTGGCCAAAAACCTTAATATAGAATACGACGAGCTTAAGAGCATCATTTCCGGCCTGAGTGAACTCAATCCGATGTTGGGACACCGTGGCTGCCGCCTGGCAATCAGCTATCCGGAAATTGCCGAGATGCAAACAAGAGCAATTATTGGGGCAGCTATTGAAGCCACTAAGGAAGGTGTGCATGTTATTCCCGAAATCATGGTACCTCTGGTTTCTGATGTCAAAGAATTAGAGTATCTGAACGGCGTTATTAAGCCTGTTGCAGACAAAATGATTGCTGAAAGCGGAGTACAATTAGTCTATATGGTCGGAACCATGCTGGAAATTCCGCGTGCTGCTATGACCTCAGATGAAATTGCTCTGGAAGCTGATTTCTTCAGCTTCGGTACTAATGACCTGACTCAGATGGGTTATGGTCTGTCACGCGATGACGCGGGCCCCATCCTTGATATCTACTATGAAAAGGGTATCTTCGAAGCAGACCCGACAGCTCATATCGACCGTGCAGGTATTGGCAGATTGATGCGCATTGCCTGTGAAGATGGCCGCAGAGCACGTCCTGATCTTGAACTGGGTATCTGTGGTGAGCATGGTGGTGATCCCTATTCTGTCGAATTCTGCCAGATGTTGAAACTGGACTATGTTTCCTGTTCACCATACCGTGTACCGATTGCTCGTCTGGCAGCCGCACAGGCAGCCCTGCGTTATCCGCGCAATAAATAATAAGATAAGTCCGCAAGAAATGAAGATAGTTCCTCCATGCATCAGCTATGGGGGAACTATTTATTTTGAGCAAATACTAGTATCATAAGGCGATGGAAAATTTACTGAAAGAGAAAAAGAAGAGAATAGTTGAGATTGATCTTCTGCGTGGTGCAGCAGTCTTTCTGATGATCCTGCATCATTTCATTTTTGATTTGCGCTATATAGTGGGTCTGGATATTTTCGCTTTCCAGGAGACAGTGTGCTTTCAGGAATATATGCGGCCACCGGTAATTGCGGTATTTATTGTGGTCTCGGGCATCAGCAGCAGCTTTTCGCGTAACAATCTGAGACGGGGGCTGCGTCTTCTTATCGCCTCGCTGATTTTGACCGGCGGCAGTCTTCTGGTTCGCTCTCTTAGTCATCTTGACATGGGTGTTATCGTCTTCAATGTTTTCCATGTTCTAGCTATATCAATCATTATTTACGCTCTGCTGGAGAAGCTTTTTCAGGGCAGAAAAACTACGGAAACTTACAGCTTTAAGTTTTTCTTGTTCTTGATCATCCTCGGGACAGCACTGATTTTTCTCCCCGGGATTTTGCAGCAAAAGTTTGGATTGAAATCGACAGTATTAAATATTATATTTTTTGCAAAGTATCCTGCCGGCATGAGGCTTCTGGACAACATGGCCTTGTTCCCCTGGCTTGGCTTCTTTCTTATTGGTGCCGCCTTTGGGATGTATTTTTACCGCGAACGCAAGAGTTTGTTTCCGGAACCTGGGCCAAGGCTGGGCAAAGTGCTGGCGCCTTTTGCTTTTTTAGGGCGGAACGCGCTCTGGGTCTACCTCCTGCATCAGCCGATTATTCTCGCTATCCTCTGGCTGTTAGCACAAGTCGGGTTTTTACCTGGTTTTTAATACAGCCAAGATCAGTTTTCTGGTGTAGAATAGGCCGATGAATCACATGAAGATGCAAGAAAAACAGCAAGCACAAATATTACTCATCAATCATCAGGAAATAGCAGTAGTAGCAGATGTTGTGCGTCAGTTTTTCGGCAATATACAGCCTGATGGCCTGATTTTCTACCTTCCTTCGGATGAGCCTTTTACAATTCACACCAGCAGTTCAGAAGAATTACCACCGGATTTGATTCGGCGGCTGATGCGCAATGAGCTGACAGCTGCAGAGCAAAGTCTTTTACCTGAATTGTTTGAGCTTAATGTCCGTTTGCAAAATAAGTCCGGACAGCGTATCTGGCGAGAGCAGTCCAGGCCGGCAGACTTGCGCCGGGGCCTGCGCCGTCTGCTTCATATAGCTCTGTCAGAGCAAACGGGTCATAAGTTTCCCTGGGGAACTTTAACTGGTGTCAGACCCACTCAGCTGGCGCTGGAGCTTTTGGAAGAAAAACGACTCAGGACAAGTCCGGCAGCAGGGAGGGCTTACGGCTACTCAAGCGAAGAGAAGGCGGCAGCCTTTAGAGAGCTGGAAGAGTACTGGAAACTAAGCCAGTCTAAGGCAGCCCTTGCTTTGGAAACAGCAGAGGCGGAGCAAAAACTTTTGAATAGGATTGATTTGTCTGCCGGTGATTATATAGTCTATGTCGGCCTGCCATTTTGCCCTTCGCGCTGTGATTATTGTAGTTTTATTACTGAATCTGCCGTATCCCAAGCCCGCTTACTGAATGATTATGTGGAAGCTGTTATTGCAGAAACCAAGGGTGTGTTTAAGAAAATTAAGCATCCGCCCAGTGCTGTCTATTTTGGTGGTGGCACGCCCACCAGTCTGGATGAGGATTTATTCGCCCGCTATCTTAGCGGTGTCCTGCAAGCAATACCGGCGGGAAGTGACGGCGAATATACCATGGAAGCCGGACGTCCGGACACGATTACTTCCGGCAAGTTGAAGATTGCCAGAGAAGCAGGTTTTAAGAAAATTTGTATAAACCCTCAGTCGATGCTTGATGAAACGCTGGCAGCTGTAAGCCGCAGGCACAGTGTTGCTGATACTGTAAAAGCAGTAGAACTGGCACGGGAAGCTGGTTTCAATGACATCAACATGGACTTGATTGCCGGTTTGCCCGGAGATCAAAAAGGCGGCTTCCTTTACTCTCTGGACCGGGTCATGGAACTTAAGCCGGAATCTATCACCCTGCATACACTTTCAGTGAAACGAGGGGCATTCCTGGACGAAGATGGTAAGGCAGGCGATCCCTTCCTCCCTCAGTTGAGCTTGATCCGTCAGCTGGAAGAAGGGCAGCAGCGGCTGCGGTCCACCGGTTACAAACCCTACTATTTATACAAACAAAAGACAGCCCGTTCCGGTCTGGAAAATATCGGATTTTCCAGAAATCGGGGATCGCTCTATAATGTCGCTATGATGAGTGATGCGGTTCCTGTGCTAGGGCTAGGCAGCGGAGCGACCTCCAAACTGATAAAAGATGGAAAAGCTAAACGCTTTTATAATCCCAAAGATCTGCAAGGGTATATTGAACGCATAGAGTCAATAATCTTAAAAAAACGCGACTTTTTCGAACTCAACTGAACCGTTACTAAAAAGGATAAAATCAACTGATAACAGCTAGTTAAAGGTTTGGAGTTAACAAGCTTGGCGTAACGTTTTTGGAGGCGACGAAAGAACTTAGCTGACAATCTGTGCCTTTAGAT
>LFRM01071501.1_pt2 | contig 70180 bp, 65 predicted proteins | sample 618341 | NCBI WGS metagenome assembly LFRM01 (sample SAMN03654438, study PRJNA283298) | anaerobic digester metagenome | isolation source: pool of bioreactors CSTR01a, CSTR02a, and CSTR03a thermophilic anaerobic... | place: Denmark: Kgs. Lyngby | collected 2014-05-21 | reverse complement strand
TTTTTTCCCGTATAATCTTGATAGCCAAACAGTTTTCTATTTATAAGTCTTTTGGCTAAATCACTCAGGATAAAATCTTCGCTATCTTGCATTTTATTAAAGTAGTAAAGCATTAAAGCTTCATCAAGTTTAAAATGAGACTCAATATTTGGTTCTTTTTCATTTAAAAAATCTTTTAATAAAGGATATTCATTCATTATTTCATCATTTTTTAAATATTCCATTCTTTTAAAGAGGCTTGTTAAAACTGCTTCATAAGATCTTGATACCGCATGGAAATATACATTCCAATACATATGATATCTGGCCATAATATAATCTTCAACAGCGTGGACACCACTTTCTTTAACAACAAGTTTATCTCCAGCAACTTTCATCGTGCGTAATATTCGATTTAGATCAAATGAGCCATAACTCGTTCCAGTAAAATAAGCATCTCTTAGCAAATAATCCATTCGATCTGCATCTAATTGACTTGAAACAATTTGTGATAATAATTTGTTTGGATGAGTGTGATTAATAATTGCGGCAACTTCTTTTGGAAAACTCTCATCAACTCTTTTTAAAATCTTGTTGATTTCTGAATCACCCATAATTATCATTTCACTATATTTTTCATGACTAATTTTGCTTACTGATTCAAAGGTGTGGGAGAAAGGCCCATGACCCAAATCATGTAACAGGGCAGCTAAAAGCACTAAGGTTTTGTCATAGTCAGAAATTGTATTGTTTAAATCTTCAACTTCAGTTAACATTCTGCGGGTCACTTCATAAACGCCAAGGGAGTGAGAAAAACGGGAATGCTCAGCTGTTGGATACACTTGAAAAGATGCACCTAACTGTTTGATCCGACGTAATCTTTGAAACTCTTTCGTATTTATACAATCCCAAATTATTTGGTGGTTTACATGAATGTAACCATGAACTGGATCTCTAAATACACGATGTTCGATTTTTCTAAACACTAAAGCCCCTCCTTTGGATAAAAACTATTAACAAGTGTTAATAGTTTAGTCTCCTTTTTTATCATTGTCTTTTTCAATTATTGATGGTAGCCTAAAAACTTGTTCGCCCTCTTTGGTAATTGAATATTCACCACGTGCAAACGACTTAATATAATCAGGATCTTGTAATTTTTCTTTTCTTTCTTGTAAATCTCTCGTTTCATTTTCTATCATTTTTAGCTGCTCATTAAATATTTCCAATTCTTGCGTTAGTTTTACAGTACTGATAACTTCTTGACTCACACTATATAATAAGTAGCCAGAAATGGAAAAAACCACGACACTTAAAAGTAAACGTGTTGGGCTAAATCTAAGTTTTCTTTTTACTTTATTTTTTTTATCTGCCATATTTACTCCTGTTCTACTGCTGTTTCAATCATTTTATACATAATATCTGCATCATTTTTTCTAACATGATCCATTAATTCTAAAACTTGAAAACTTGTTGTTCGATTACCAAAGGTAATCATTATTATATCATTAACTTTTAGGTTTGTGGAAGGCTTAGCCACTGACCCATTTACTAATATTCTGCCACTGCTGGCTAAATCTTTAGCAATTGTTCTTCTTTTTATTAATCTAGAAGTTTTTAAAAATTTATCTAAGCGCATCTTATATTTGTTTTAAGAGTAACTGTTCATATAAACTCAAAGCATTTAGCATTTTTTCATCTAACTTAGCTAATTGCTTAAAGATTACAAAGACTCCTAAAATATTCCTTTCATTCATTACTGGATAAGCATAGCCTGCTTGTGTTTCATTGCTATCCACGAAAATTTGGACATCATTAAAAGATACAGGTTTTGTTTCAGTTAAAATATCTTTGAAAGCTGTAGTTGTTTTGATTGGCATATCTTTTATTGAAACAGTTCTTCTTGGATCAATAAAAACACCGTCATAGTAAAACATTACCTGTGTTTCCATAACTTCCTCTAAAACCTCACACATGGCAGCTAAATGTTGTAGCTTTCCATCGATTGGTGAGTGTTTTCTTAATACTATGTCATTTCCATCTATAAACACTTCAAAGCTATCGCCTGGATTAACATGGAAGTGCTCACGAATATCCCTTGGAATAACAATTCTACCTAAATCATCAATATGTCGGCTAATTCCTGAACTTTTCATTATGACACCTCTTCTATCTTAATCTTTTCTATCACACTTATTATATCATTAATCCAATTATTATCACGGGCAATTTTAAGACTGATTTTTTCATTTTTAAATTGGAGTTTAATTTTTGGGTTAATTTGTGATATGTCAGAAAATAGTTTAACTCCATCGACTTGTTCTGAATATTTTTTACTAAAAATGACTTCTGCACTCTTGTCTAATTCACGGTATTTGTAAACATTGGGATTGTCTAATATTATTTCCAAACGCTTACGTTCAAAGAGTAAATCAATATCATTTGGTAAACTTCCATAATAATCACTAACTTCTTTATAAAGTTTTTCTAAACTAGCAAAATCAGCTTGTTTTTCAATATCTTGATAAAGACTAATTTTGTCATAATCAAACTCGGTGAAGTTTTCTGGTATGTGACCTGCCCCATCAACTTTAACACTACTTGTTTTTATGGCTTGTACTTTAATACCTTTTTCTTTTTTAATTGCATCATTTAACATTTCAATATACATATCAATTCCAACTGTATCAATAAATCCTGATTGTTGTGGGCCAAGCATGTCCCCAGCACCCCTAATTGTTAAGTCACGCATGGCAATTTTGTGGCCACTTCCAAGTTGAGTAAACTCTTTAATTGTGTTTAAGCGTTTAGCGGCTATTTCGGTTAATTGTTTTTCAGGCTGATACATTAAATAAGCATAAGCCACGCGGTCACTTCTACCAACACGCCCTCTTATTTGATAAAGTTGAGAAAGTCCAAAATTGTCGGCATTATCTATAATAATTGTATTAGCGTTTTGGATATCAATTCCTGTTTCAATAATTGTGGTACAAACTAAAACGTTGTATTCATTTAAGGTAAAACGAATCATAACATCTTCAATTTCTTCACGATTCATTTGTCCATGAACAATTGCCACTTTTACCCCTTCAATATCATGTTTTAATCGATTTGCGATATTGGCTAAATTACTAACATTATTGTGGAGATAAAAGGCTTGTCCACCTCTAGCTAATTCACGCATAATAACATGATTAATCGTTGCAATATTTTTTTCAATTACATAAGTTTGAACCGGTTTTCTATTTCTTGGTGCTTCTCTTAAAGTCGACATTGATCTAATTCCAATTAAAGACATTTGTAGTGTTCTTGGAATTGGCGTTGCACTTAATGAAAGCACATCAACACTGGTTTTAAACTCTTTGATTCGCTCTTTATGACCAACACCAAAGCGTTGTTCCTCATCAATTATTAAAAGTCCCAAGTCAGCAAATTTAACATCTTTTGAAAGTAGTCTGTGAGTACCTATTAAGATGTCAACTTTACCTGCTGCAACTTCTTTAATGATTTCTTTTTGTTGGGCGACACTGACAAAACGATTAATAACTTTAATATTGATTGGAAAGTTTCTAAAACGCTTTTTAAAAGTTTCATAATGTTGACTTGAAAGAATCGTTGTTGGGCATAAAAATGCTACTTGCTTACCATTTGATGCCGCTAAAAAAGCTGCGCGCATACTGACTTCAGTTTTTCCAAAACCAACATCTCCAATTAAAAGCCTGTCCATTGTTTCATCTGATTGCATGTCTTCAAACACTTCAGCAACAGCACTATCTTGATCATCGGTTAAAACAAATTCAACTTCATTGTTAAATTCTCTTTGAATTTTCTCGTCAAGTTCAAATTGATAGCCTGCCGTGACACTTCTTGTACTATATAGCTTAACAAGGCGACCAGCTAGTTCATTTACACTTTCATTAACCTTGTTTTTAGTCTTTTCCCACTCATCTGTTCCAAGTTTATTTAATCTTGGGGCAACACCTTCTCTTGAGACAAATTTTCTTACCAAGTTAAATTGATGTAAGGGAACATGGAGTGAATCATTGTTTCGATAAACTATTTTTAAAAAATCTCGTTTATAATTATTAAACTCTCGCGTTTCAATACCTAAATATTTCCCAACTCCATAAGTATTATGAACAATAAAATCACCACGCTCTAGTTCGCCATAGTGCGATAGAGATTGGCTTTCATTAAATTTAGATGAATATTTTGTTACATTGATTTTTGTATTAAATAGCTCACGACTTGTATAAACATACAAATTTTTATAGTAGAAACCTTTAAAAAGCGGCTGTTTAATTAAATAGATACCATTGTCAATTTGCTTTAATGTTTTATTATAATTAATATTGTTTTTATCAAAGTATAGAGACATTTCTTTATACTCAGATTCATTTAAAGCTAAAACCACACAGTTATCTTTACTATAATTTATTATATCTTCAACAACATAGTCAAATTGTGAAATAGCAACATCTATTTCATGGATTTTTGTATAGTCAGTGCTTTGACCAAGTGTGTTTGCTAAATTTATATGGTAATGTTTTGCAAATAAACGTTTTGAGTCAATCCATAAATCGAATATTAAAGGGTTGCGGCCTATTTCATGCTGCTCTTTAACATATTCAATAGTTTCTGAAATAATTATCTTTTCATTATCATCAATACCGACTCGATCACTTGCAATAATTAGAGCATCTTTTGCATAATCTAAAATACTACAATTTTTACTTAGTAACGAGTAATAATTATAGAGGTCTTGTTCAAAGATACTATTTTCGACATATGATATATCCCGCATTATTTTATTTTCTAAATTATCATAAAATTTATGATCCCGTTCATTTTCTAAAATTTTATTTAATTTTTCTATAATAATCTTTTTTTCACTATCTGAAAAAAGGATGTCAGTTGCCGGGATTATCTCAACATTGTCAATTAACTGTATTGTGAGTTGGTCATCTAAGTCAAAAAATCTGATACTTTCAACTTGTTCATCAAAAAACTCAATTCTAATTGGATCTTTATAGTTAATAGAAAATATATCAACAACTTCTCCACGCATTGAAAATGTTAATGGCTGATCGACACGCTTGCTAAATTTGTAACCTGCTTTTATAAGGTTTTCTTTTATGTTTTTATAATCTACTATCTCATCTTTTTTAAACTTTATTATTGATTGTTTAAAAATTTCAATACTTGGTAAATATCTTAAAAGTGCAGCAGTATGGGTAATGTAGATACCATTTTCATTGTTTATAAGCATGTTTAAAACAGATAATCTGTTTGCGGTAAACTCTGGAGAACTAGCAATGTGCTCTAGTCTTTTTGATTCTTCTGTCATATAAATGTAGACATCTTCACTTAAATTACTGAGTGAATCATAGAGTTGTTCAGCATGGTACAAATTATCTTTAACTATAATTATTTGTTGTTTTTGCTTATTATACACACTAGCGAGACTAATAGCTTCTTCGGTTGTTGAAAATACTTGACCACTTTTTTTATTGGCTATTTGCTCTACTAATTGGTAATTATTGAAAAAATCTAGTATCTTTTGCATATATTATTGCTCACTATTGTATTTATTCATAAAATCACTGAAACTTTGGCTTATAAAGTCATTTGGCACATCATTTAGTCTTTGCATTGTTTTATCGATAATTTTTTGGTCTTCTTTATTAAATCTTCCTAAAACCCAGTTTTTCTTTTCTATTAACGGGTTAGAATCAATACCAATGCGCATTCTTTTAAAATCTTGGCTTTTTAAATAATCAATAATGTTTGTCAAGCCATTGTGGCCTCCGCCGCCACCTTTAAATCTAACTCTTACTTTTGCTAATGGCAAAGCTGTATCATCATAAATTATTAAAATATCTTCTTTATCGATTCCAAAATAGTTCATCATTGATAAAACGGCACTACCTGATAAATTTACATATGTCTCTGGTTTCATTAAAATTACTTTTTCGCTTTTTATTCTTATAATTGTGTAGATACTATTAAATTTATTTTGATCAAATTTTACGTTATGGTGCTTGGCTATTTGCTCAACTGCCATATAGCCAATATTATGTCTTGTATTTTCATATTCTTTTCCGGGATTACCTATTCCTACTATTAGCTTCATCTTCTCACTCCTGTCTATATTCTACTATAGTTTACAAATTAAAAAAGGCTTTAGCCTTTTTTAGTTTTCTTCATTATCTTCTTTATATGTTATTACTAAACGGCGGTTTTTACCTTCGCCAATACTTTTTGTACTGATGTTTTCCATACCGCTTAAGTAGTGGTGAACAACACGGCGCTCATCACTTGGGATAAAGTCTAGTGTTGCCTCTACTTTAGTATCTGCAACTTCACGAGCAATACGATATACCATTGACTCTACTTTTTCATAGCGATTAGCTTTGTAGTCATTTACATCCATAACAATTTTCATATGTTTTTTAAAGTGAGCGTTAGCCGCACCTCTAACAACATTAGTTAAGGCTTGTAGGGTTTGACCAGCTCTACCAATAATAACTGCATTATTTTTTGCATCTACAAAAACTCGATACATGCCATCTGAAAATCTAATATCTACATACACTTCTTGTTCCAAATTTTTAAAGAATGTTTCTATATAATCGTGAATGAAATCAATTATATCAATGTCTGTAAAAATGTTTAAGGTAGTTTGTTCGCTATTTTCTTCAACAACATTATAGTAAATCAAAGATTTAGCAATACCTCTCTCTAAAGCAACAACATCGATTATTTCATCTATTGAATTGCCGCTATATTTTTTCATTTTTTAGCACGTCCAGATGCTGTTTTCAAACTATCTTTACCTACTAATATATCGCCTAAAACACTTCTTAAAATCATCATTAAAGATGAGAACATGTAATAGACTGACATTGTTGTTGGTGTACTAATTGCAATAAAGATCATCATAAAGACCATCATATTCATCATTCCAGCTCCTGCTGCTGGCTGTGCTTGAACACTGTCATAAGATTTAAAGCTACGATCTTGTTCTAGACGACGTTTAGCTAACCATTGTGGTAGCTTCATTGCTAAAAATTGTGTAGCTATCATTAATAATACAATTACTATATATAACCAACCATTAGGGCCAGCTTTAAAACCATCGAAAGGTTTAACGTTTAAACTTGCTCCCATAACCAAATTTGCACTATCGTATAATGAACTTGCACGGTAGACTGCAGAAAGCATTGCCATCAATAATGGAAATGGTAAAAGTGATCCTACTAGTGTCCAGCCCATCTTAATGTTATTTTCTTTATATAGAGCTTGTGTTTCTTGCGCCTTTTGCATTGACGATTGTTGGTCTTTTCTATCTTCATATTTTTTATTAATTTTATTAATTTGTGGTTGAAGTAGTTGCATTTTCGCACTGTTTGTTTGTGAGTATAACATAATCGGTAAAGTAACAAGGTTTACAAGTAATGTTGCAATCCCGATACCTAAGAAAACTCCCCAATCCAAAACTTCAATAACAAAGTTAATTACATAAGTAAGTGGGAATACAAATATCGCATTAAACTTACTTAACTCCCAAATATCTATAAAGCTTGTTGAAAGTGTATAAAAGTCACTTGGTGTATTTGGATCTGGCCTACTGATACAGCCTGTTAAAACTACTAAACCTAAAATTAAAAATAATATTCTTTTTTGGGTTTTATTTATTTGTTGCATGCTCATATCTCCTTTTTTCTATTGAATCAAACAATTCTGTTAAATCTTGCTTATTTGTTGCAAAGTCAGATTCAAAATATTTTGATCTAACTATTACAATACTATCAAATGAATATGACTTTTTAAAAACATCTTGCATCATCATTCTTATTTGACGCTTAGCTTTTGTTCTAAACACAGCGTTACCCATTTTTTTACCAACAGAAATTCCGACTCTTGTTTGATCTTCTCTTTTTGGTATATGATAAACTACAAATTTAGAATTTAATTCTGATTTTCTCGTTTTAATAATTTCTTGAAATTCATCAGCTCTTTTTATTCTACGATTTTTTTCCATGTTTACATTTAAAAAAAGTCACCAATAGGTGACAGTTTTTTATGCTGATAATACCTTTCTGCCTTTTTTTCTACGGCGGGCAAGTACTTTACGCCCTGCTGGCGTGCTCATTCTTGCTCTAAAGCCGTGAACATTTTTTCTTTTTCTTTTACTTGGCTGATAAGTTCTCTTCATATAAAGTTACCTCCAATTCTGTTTGTCTTTATACTTTCTACTACTAATACGTTTATCCGTAAAAGTAATTGCTCTATGATTATACATAACTACTATGCATAAGTCAATATATCTGCGCGTTTATCGCACATTTTATCACTTTGTTTTCTTTAAGTTTTTTAGCATAATTATCTGAGTTATCCACATGACTCTGTTGATAAGTAAGATTTACTCGAAATTACTCTTTATTTAAATTAAATTTTTTTTCTCGTTATAAACAGTTTTATTTCTATGTTATCAACGGGGTGTTGATAACTCTTGTAACTACTTTTAAGGTTAAATATAAAGGGTTTATTGGCTTAATTTTATTAACATGTGGATAACTTTTCATTTAAGTTGTCCATATTGTCCACATCGAGTTTTACCCTGCTTTTTTTAATATGTTTATACTTATCAACAACTTTTGTTTACATTCAATTGTTGGCAGAATTATGCCAATTATCCACAAATAAAACATCATTTATCACTAAATATTAATAAATTGTTGACTTTAGCTACTTTAGATCAATAAAATGCAAGTTTTTTGCTAATTTATTGGTTTTTAGCCTACTTTTTCCATTTTTTCTTGCAAAAGTTATCCACACATTATTTTATGGATAACGGGGGATAACTTTTTAAGGCTTAATCTGTGGTCTATTTTAACTTGTCAACATGTGGATAACTTATCTCTGCTAATTTCAATCTTTAACAATTATGCTTATTATTGTAAAATGAAATTAATTATGAGGTGTTAATATGAAGAAGGTAAATGGTCACTTAAACAAGATATGGAAAGATATCTTAATAGAAGTTGAAAAAAGTGTAGACGACATCGTTTTTAACACTTATTTTAAGGATTCAGACATCTATAAAATCACAGACAACAAAAAAGTCTTGGTCCAGGTTGGAAACAACCTCCAAAAAATGGTATTTATGGAAATGCTTGATCTAATTGTCGAAAAAACGGCTATTGTGCTTGAAGAAGCTTATAGTGTTGAGGTATATAATAAAGATGAATTAGAAACCCTGGTTGAAGCTGAACAGCAAGATACTAACAAATTTATGACTTTACCATTAGATGTTGATTTTAAAGACAATATTCAAGATCAATATACTTTTGATAATTTTGTTGTTGGTGATAGTAATCGTGAAAGTCACTCTGCAGCTTTAGCAAGTGCATTAAGTCCAGGCCATTTCTATAATCCATTGTTTATTTTTGGTAATTCCGGACTTGGAAAGACTCACCTCTTACACTCAATTGGTAATTATGCTAAAAAGAACAAAAAAGACCTTAAGTTACTATATATAACAAGTAATGATTTTATTACTAAAGTTGTTAAGAGTTTTAAAATGAATAGAATTGAAGAATTTAAGCAAGATATGTATAATTTAGACATTTTATTAGTTGACGATATTCAGTTTTTGGCAGGTAAAGATAAGTCACATGAAATATTCTTTTATATTTTCAATGAATTAGTCAATAATAAAAAACAAATAGTTTTAACAAGTGATAAACACCCAACTGAAATAAAGGGTTTGGAAGAGCGATTAATTAGTCGTTTTTATTCAGGACTCTCAGTAGGCCTTGATTCCCCTGAATTTGAAGTTGCAAGAGCAATTTTAGATAAAAAACTTGAACAACAAATGATTAATCCAGATAATATTGATGAAGAAGTACTTTCTTATTTAGCTACTCACTTTTCAAAAGACGTAAGAAAATTAGAAGGTGCTTTAAATCGTTTAATATTTTACTCCATTAACTTTGCCGATAATGATCGAATAACAATGGAAGTAGCTACTAGAGCATTCCACAATCACACAAACAGAGAAAGAGATACGTTAAGTGTTGACTCAATTAAAGATACTGTCGCTAATTATTATGGATTAACAGTCAAACAAATAGATTCAAAAAACAGAACGAGAATCATTGTTAATGCGAGACACATATCAATGTATTTAATTAGAAAACATTTAGACATATCGTTTAGTAAAATTGGAGATGAAATAGGGGGGCGTGATCACTCAACAGTTGTTAGTGCTTATGACAAGATTCAAAACCTTTTAAAGAAAGAATCTAGTTATCAAGTGGCAATAAATGAAATTGAAAGAAAAATATTAAATCAATAGTTATACACAGTAATTAACTTTCTATTCACAAGAAATAATGGTAATATATACTATATATAAAGGATATATTGGACTTTTCCACGTTATCCACAGCCCTTATTGTTATTAGTATTTAAACAAGTATATAAAAGGAGGAAATTTCAATGCATTTTAAAATTTCGAAAAAAGTATTTTATGAATCTTTAGATAAAGTTAGTAGAGCTATTTCTGCTAGTTCACCTATTCCTGCTCTATCTGGTATTAAGATAACTGTATTTAATGATGAGATTGAATTAATCGCTAGTGATTCAGATATGTCTATTGTAAAAAAAATAAAAGTAAATGAAGAAAATAATTTACAAATATTTAAAGATGGATCGATTGTTATTGAAGCTAGATATATTTTAGACATCGTAAGAAAAATAGATTCAAATGAAATAGATGTAGAAATTATAGAAGGATCATTAACTAAATTTAGTGGAACAAATACAGAATTTAAAATTAATGGTGTAAATCATACTGATTATCCTTTAATTGACTTTAGTAAACCAAGTAATGAATTTACTATTAATTCTAATGAGTTACAAAAATTAATTGTACAAACTGCTTTTTGTGCCAGTGATAGAGAAAATAGGCCAATCTTAACTGGAGTAAATATAACTTGTGAAAATTCACAACTGACTTTTGCAGCAACAGATAGTAATCGTTTAGCTAGAAAATTTATTGATATTAACTGCTCAGATGATATAAACTTTACAATACCTGCATCATCTTTAGTTAAAATTGGTAGAATTATCGATAAAAATGCTGATATTACTTTGGCAGTTTCAGATAAAAAAGTACAATTTTACTTTGAAGACATGGTAATTCAAAACAGACTAATCGATGGTATTTTTCCAGATACAGCTAGATTTATTCCAAATGATTATCAAACAGTAATTACAATTGACAGTCGAGATCTTTTAAATGCTATTGACAGAGCTAGTTTTATTAAAAGTGCAGATGGTGTTTCAATCGTAAATTTCCAAATATCTGAAAGTGATTTTATTGTTTCTAGTCAATCACAAGAAGTAGGATCTTCAATAGAAGAAATAACTAATTATAAATTTAATGGTCATCCAATAAAAATATCCTTTAGTGGTAAATTTTTATATGAGGCAATTAGGGCTTTAGAAGGTCCAGAATTGATTATTTCCTTTGAGGGAGAAATGAAACCCTTCATTGTTAGAAAAACAGACAATCATTCTAGCACTCATTTAATTTTGCCAGTAAGAACAAACTACTAAACTAATACTTAAGTATTAGTTTTTTTTATTTGGCTTAGAATAGAAATAAATGCGGTTTTATGCTATAATACCAAAGGATACAAACATATAAGGAGTGAGTCTATGAAAATAAATACAGAGTACATTACCCTAGGTCAATTACTTAAATTTGCAGGTATTGCCAGTTCTGGCGGAGATATAAAATACTTACTCAATGAAACAGATATAACTGTAAATAAAGAGGTTGAAAGAAGACGAGGTAAAAAATTATATCCAGGCGATATTGTTGTCGTAAACAATGAAGAAATAATTATTGAAGATGATAGATAATATTCATTTAAATAATTTTCGAAGCTATAAAGAACTTAAAGTAGATTTAAGTGAAGATATAAATGTTTTTATTGGGAAAAATGGACAGGGTAAAACTAACTTACTTGAGTCAATTTATTATATTTCAAACATTAGATCACACCGTAGTCGTGATGATAAAACTTTGATTATGACTAATGAAGATTTTTCTAGGATTATAGTCAATTTAAAGTTTAATGATAAAAAGGAAAAACTAATGTGTGTCATTCACTCACAAGGAAAATATTTTTCAATAAACAACAATGTAGTTTCTAAAACTAGTGATATTTTAGGTCAATTAAATACTGTTTTATTTTATCCAAATGAAACAAGATTATTTAATGATTCACCTGCTACTAGAAGAAACTTTTTTGATGTTGAAATAGGAAAAGTTTCAAAAGATTATACGATGATTTTTCAAGAATTTAATAATTTACTTAAAGATCGTAATAGACTTTTAAAAGAAGAAAACATTGATGACATTTTACTTGATGTAATTACTGACAAACTAATTGATAAGCAGTTATATATTATTCAAGAAAGAAAATTTTTAACAGGTTTTATAAATGATAACCTTAATAATTATTTAAACAGATTAAGTAGTGAGTCTTTAAATATTGAAATGCAATATGTTTCTACATTAAACAATTTAAATAAAGAACAATTAAAAATAAAATACAAAAATAATTTGGATCGTGATAAGTTTAACCGAATAACAAATGAAGGAATTCATCGAGATGATTATCTATTTTATACAGAAGGTGTTGAGATATCGAAGTATTTATCACAGGGACAAACAAGACTAACTTTATTAGGAATTAAGTTTGTTTTAATCCAATATATTATCTCTAAAACAAAAAGAAAACCAATATTACTATTAGATGATGTTTTATCTGAATTAGACGAAATACATCAAATAAAATTAATAGAAAATATACCAGCTGACGTTCAAACAATTATCACTTCAACTGATAATCATAAAGTGTTTGATAAAAAAAATATTACTAAATATATTATAAACAATAGCGAAATTGTTAAAAAGGAGGATTTTGATGTCTGATAATAAAGGAAACGTTTTATATGAAGCAACCGACATACAGGTTTTAGAAGGGCTTGAGGCCGTTAGAAAAAGACCGGGAATGTATATTGGAAGTACATCAGAAACAGGTCTACATCACCTAGCATGGGAGATTATCGATAACTCAATCGATGAGGCACTAGCAGGCTTTGCAGAAGTAATTTCTATTACAATAAATAAAGATAAATCACTAACAGTTACTGACGATGGTCGTGGAATGCCAATAGATATGCACGAAAAAACGGGTATTTCAGCTGTTGAGACTATTTTTACTGTGCTTCATGCCGGTGGTAAATTTGGTGGTGGCGCTTATAAGGTTTCTGGAGGACTCCATGGAGTTGGGGCTGCTGTTGTTAATGCCTTGTCAGAATTTTTAGAAGTTAAAGTCTTTCGTGATGACAAAGTATATTTTGTTAGATTTGAAGATGGCGGTAAAATTGTAAATCCATTAGTAGAAATCCAAAGCAATGAAGTACATCGTCGTGGTACCGAAGTAACTTTTAAAGCTGATAAAACAGTTTTTACAGAAACACATACTTTTAGCTATCAAACTTTATTTAATCGATTAAAACAAATGGCCTTTTTAAACAAAGGAATTAAAATAATATTAAATGACAAGTCAAAAGAAGACACTGAAGAAGTGGTTTTTTATAACGAAGGTGGAATTAAAGACTATGTTGAATTTTTAAACTTAACAAAAATGCCGATTCATGAATCTGTAATTTATGTTGAAGGAGAAGAAGAAGATATTGTTGTTGAAGTTGCAATTCAATATAATGACACATATCAAACAACGATTTACTCTTTTACAAACAATATTAATACAGGTGAAGGTGGAACCCACGAAGAAGGTTTCAGAATGGCACTTAATAGAACTATTAACAGTTATGCTAGAGAGAAAAACTTTCTTAAAAAAGATGAAGAAAATTTAACTGGAGATGATATTAGAGAAGGTTTAACAGCTGTAATATCAATTAAACATCCAAATCCTCAATACGAAGGCCAAACTAAAACAAAATTAGGAAACTCAGAAGTACGCGGAATTGTATCAAGAATATTATCTGATCAGTTAAATAGATTTTTGTATGAAAGACCAGATGAGGCTAAAATCATAATTGAAAAAGCCCAAATTGCTTCTAAGGCTCGAGTCGCAGCTACAAAGGCAAGAGAAATTACAAGACGTAAAGGTGCTTTAGAGATTTCAGCACTACCTGGTAAGTTAGCAGATTGCTCGAGTAAAGATGCTAGTGAAAGTGAAATTTACATAGTGGAAGGGGACTCTGCCGGCGGAAGTGCAAAACAAGGTAGAGATTCTAAATTCCAGGCAATCCTGCCTTTAAGGGGTAAAATCTTAAACGTTGAAAAAGCTAACTTAACTAGAATTTTTGACAACAATGAAATAAAATCAATGCTCACTGCTTTTGGTACAGGTATTGGTGAAGAAATGGACTTAGCTAAATTAAGATATCATAAAATAATTATTATGACGGATGCCGATGTCGATGGCGCCCATATTAGAACTTTATTATTAACATTTTTCTTTAGGTTTTTAAAACCAATAATTGATGGTGGCTATGTTTACATAGCGCAGCCACCTCTATACAAGGTGAGCCAAGGAAGAAAAGAAGCATATGCGTTTTCAGATGATGAACTAGAACAAGTAAGAGAAGAATTTGGCGGTAAAGTTAATCTTCAAAGATATAAAGGTCTTGGAGAAATGAATCCTGAACAGTTATGGGAAACAACAATGTCACCAGATGGTAGGACACTTATCCAAGTAACAATCGATGATGCAATTCAAGCTGATCAAGTATTTGATATGTTGATGGGTGATGAAGTTGCACCAAGAAGAGATTATATAATGGAAAATTCTAAGTTTGTTGAAAACTTAGATATTTAGGAGGAAATTATGAACCAAAAAAACGAACCAATAAATCATGGGAAGATATTGCAACGTGATATTTCCCAAGAAATGAAAAAATCTTTTTTAGACTATTCAATGTCAGTTATTGTTTCAAGAGCTCTACCTGATGTAAGAGATGGTTTAAAGCCAGTTCATAGAAGAATCCTATACACTATGAATGATTTAGGAATGTATAGCGATAAACCGCATAAAAAATCTGCAAGAATTGTCGGTGACGTTATGGGTAAGTATCACCCTCATGGTGACTCAGCAATATATGAATCAATGGTTAGAATGTCACAAGACTTCTCATTTAGATATGAGTTAGTTGATGGTCATGGAAACTTTGGATCAATTGATGGTGATGGTGCAGCAGCAATGCGTTATACCGAAGCCAGAATGTCTAAAATCTCTATGGAAATGTTAAGAGACTTAAATAAAGACACAGTCGACTTTATGGACAACTATGATGGAGAAGAAACAGAACCGTCTGTTTTACCGTCAAGATTTCCAAACTTAATAGTTAATGGTACAACAGGTATTGCAGTAGGTATGGCAACTAATATTCCGCCACATAATTTAGGTGAAACAATTGATGCAACAATCGCAATCATGGAAAATCCAGAAATATCAATTTTAGAATTAATGGAGAATCACATTTTTGGTCCAGACTTTCCAACAGGCGGATATATATTAGGACGCTCTGGGATTAAAAAAGCTTTTGAAACGGGTCGAGGCTCAGTTGTGATGCGAGCTAAAATCCACACAGAAGAAATGAAAAATGGCAGAAACCGTTTAGTAGTAACTGAAATTCCATATCAAGTTAATAAAGCACGCTTGGTAGAAAGAATTGCCCAACTTGCAAGAGACAAGGCTATTGAAGGAATAACAGATCTAAGAGATGAATCAAACCGTAATGGAATAAGAATAGTAATTGAGTTAAGAAGAGATACTCAAGAAGAAGTTATTTTAAACCAGCTGTATCGCATGACAGCCTTACAATCAACTTTTGGTGTAAACATGCTAGCCTTAGTAAATAATGAACCAAGAGTATTAAACATTAAACAAACTTTAGAGTTTTATATACTACATCAAATTGAAGTTATTGAAAGAATGACAAGATTTGATTTAAATAGAGCCTTAGCTAGAGCCCATATATTAGAAGGTTTAATTATCGCTCTTGATCATATTGATGAAATTATTGCAATTATTAGAGCATCAAGTGATGATGCAGAAGCTCAAGCAAAGATGAGCGATAGATTTGCACTAAGTGAAAGACAAACAAAAGCGATTTTAGAAATGCAGTTAAGAAGACTAACTGGACTTCAAAGAGATCGAATTGAATCAGAACATGATGACTTACTTGTCCAAATAGAAGACTTCAAAGATATTCTTGCAAATCGTGAGCGAGTAGAAACAATCATCAAACATGATTTAAGTGAAATCAAAGAAAAATTCTCAGATAAACGTCGCAGTGAAATCTCAAATGCAGAAATTGATATGGAAGATGAAGATTTAATTCCTGTTGAAGATATATTTGTTACTCTAACATCAAATGGTTACATTAAGAGTGTTAGTGAAGATACATACAAACTTCAACACCGTGGCGGCAGAGGCATCAAAGGTATGGGAATGCATGATGATGACGTAGTAGATGCGATTATCAAAATGTCTACCCATGATTATTTAATGATATTTACAAATAAAGGTAAGGTTTATCGAATTAAAGGATATCGCGTACCTTCATCAAGTAGAACCTCAAAAGGATTACCAATCGTAAATCTTATTGATTTAGGGGAAAACGAAACAGTCACGACAATCCTTTCTGCAAAAGAAGAGGAAGTTAAATACTTAGTGTTTGCAACTAAATCGGGCTTGGTCAAAAGAGTTGATATTGAAGAGTTTGATTCGATTAGACTAACAGGTAAAATTGCAATATCTTTAAGAGATGATGATGAATTAGTAGCTGTAAGACACACTGATGGCGACAATGAAATTATAATTGCTGGATCAAATGGTAAAGCAGTTAGATTTGATGAAAATGACGCAAGACCAATGGGTAGAAACGCCTTTGGAGTAATAGGGTTTAACACAGATGGCTCAGATGTTGTTGGAATGGCTACAGATAAAGCTGGTAAGTACATTCTTTCAATAACAGAGAATGGCTACGGAAAGAAAACACCATTAGAAGACTATCGTTTAACTAAGCGTGGAGGTAAAGGTGTTAGATCAATCCAATTAACAGAAAGAAATGGAAACTTAGTATCTGTAAGAGCAGTAAATGGTGATGAGGAAATGATAATAATCTCAGATGATGGTATTATCATAAGAATTGCTGTTGAGGATATTGGTACATATAGTCGTAACACTCAAGGTGTTAAATTAATTAATCTAAATGAAGGAAGCAAAGTATCAGCTGTCGCTATTTTAGAAGAAACGATAGTTGAAGAAGAAGAGATTCAAGAAGAAATAAATAATGACATTATTGAAACTACAGCAATTAGTGAAGACTAAACAGGCTAAATTGACCAAGTAGGGTTAGTATTGTACAATTTACTTTAATAGCAATAAGATAGAAAAGTAACTATATTTAATGTTTAGAGAGATAGCGTTTGGTGAAAGCTATCCATTAACCTAGTGAAATCTCCTATCTTGCATGGCAAAGGCCCGGTAGTAACGTTATAACTTCGAGATTGTTTCACGTGAAACAATAAAAAAGGGTGGCAACACGAGATATCGTCCCTGACGGTATCTTTTTTTATTACAAAAAAGGAGAGATATTATGTTAGACATAAAATTTATTAGAGAAAACCCAGATAAAGTAAGAGAGAATATTAAAAAGAAGTTTCAAGATGCTAGACTGCCTTTAGTCGATGAAGTAATAGAATTAGACAGTGAACTAAGAAATATCCAAACCAAAGGCGACCAAATGCGGGCAGAAAGAAATACATCCAGCAAAGATATTGGGAAATTAATGCAACAAGGTTTAAAAGATGAAGCCGAAAACATGAAAAAAGCAGTAAAAGATTTAGGTAGTGAACTTGAAGCATTAGAAACAGGTTTAGAAGAAAAACAGGCACGTTTTAAAGAAATTATGATGACTATTCCAAATATGATGGATGAATCTGTACCTATTGGCAAAGATGATACAGAAAACGTTGTAATCGAAGTACACGGCAAACCAAGAGAAGTAGACTTTGAAATACCTTATCATGCAGATATAATGCAAAGATTAGGTGGTTTAGACCTTGAAAGTGCTAGAAAAACAAGCGGAGCGGGTTTTTACTACTTAATGGGTGATGTTGCAAGAGTTCATGCAGCGGTACTATCTTTTGCGCGCGAGTTTATGATTGCGAAAGGATTTACATACTGTATACCTCCATATATGATTCGTCGTGAGGTAGTGAGTGGCGTAATGAGTTTTGAAGAGATGGATAGTATGATGTACAAAATTGAAGGTGAAGATTTATACCTTATTGGTACAAGTGAACACTCAACGATTGGTAAATTCATGGATTCAATTATTGATCCAACTGAACTACCACAAACGATTACAAGTTTTTCTCCGTGCTTTAGAAAAGAAGTTGGAGCTCACGGTATCGAAGAGCGTGGGGTTTATCGTGTTCACCAATTTGAAAAACAAGAAATGGTTGTTTTATGTGACCCTAAAGACAGTAAAGAGTGGTTTGATAAACTTTATAAGTATTCTGTAGAACTATTTCTTCAATTAGACATACCGGTCCAAGTAATTGAATGCTGTAGTGGTGATTTAGCAGATTTAAAAGTAAAAAGTGTTGATATAGAGGCTTATAGCCCAAGACAAGGTAAATACTTTGAAGTTTGTAGTGCATCCAACTTAGGAGAAGCTCAATCTAGAAGACTTAAGATAAGAGTAGATTCAGAAGATGGAAACTATTATCCTCACACATTAAATAATACAGTTGTAGCACCTCCAAGAATGTTAATTGCTTTTTTTGAAAACAACGTTAATGAAGATGGTTCTGTAAACATACCAGAAGCACTTAGACCATACATGGGTGGTCAAAGCATAATTAAACCTAAATAATGTTACACGTGTAACATTATTTGATTTATATCCTAGATATTGTATAATAACTATGGCACAACAGATACGTTGTAATCAGGTCAGGTCCGGAAGGAAGCAGCCTTACTCAACCTCTATTTGTGTGTGCCTTTTTTAATGGGAAAAATTAATAAATGGTGTGATACAATGTTAGAGTATCCTAGTAAAAAGAGGTGGTTTCCTTGGAAGAAAAACATAAACAATATATGCAATTAGCGCTCAGTGAGGCAAGTAAAGCTTATAACCTTGATGAAGTGCCAGTTGGTTGTGTAATAGTTTATAAAGACAAGGTTATTGCAAAAGCTCACAACTTAAAAGAAACAAAGCAAATGGCAACTGCTCATGCTGAAATACTTGCAATAAACCAAGCATCCAAGGTTTTAAAAAATTGGAGGCTTAGCGATTGTGATTTGTATGTAACACTAGAGCCATGTGCAATGTGTGCCAGTGCTATTGTCCAAGCGCGAGTTAAAAAAGTTGTTATTGGAACTTTAGATAACAAGCAAGGAGCGGTTATTAGTTCTAAGCATATATTTGAAAATAATCATAACCACGAAATGACGGTAGTAACTAAAATACTAGAAAAACAATGTAGGGAAATTATTGATGATTTTATGAAAAATAAAAGGTCATCAGATTGAATGTAGTGAAGTGTTTGTTATAATTAGGAGGTAAGAGTCAACATGGACGGACTGATACTATTAAATAAAGATCAAGAAATGACATCACATGATTTAGTTAATATAGTTAGAAGACAAATTAATCAAAAAAGAGTAGGCCACACAGGTACTCTAGACCCTAATGCAACAGGACTAATGATGATTGCTGTCGGCAAATCAACAAAGCTAGTACAGTATTTGCAAAGTGACAGCAAAGAATACATATTAGAGATGAAGTTAGGAGTGCTAACTGATACTTTGGATATTTGGGGCAGTGTCGTTAGGGAAGAAGAGTTTAGCAAACCTACTGAAGCAGAGTTTAAAGCGGTATTATTGAGTTTTTTAGGAAAACAAATGCAAACACCACCAATGTATTCTGCCATTAAACATAAAGGAAAAAAACTATATGAACTGGCTCGCGAAGGTAAAACAATTGAAGTTCCACAGCGAGAAATAGAAATTTATGAAATAGAATTATTAGATTACGAAGAATCAATAAAGATTAAAGTCTCTTGTTCCTCAGGTACATATATTAGAACACTTTGTTTAGATATAGCAGAAAGTTTAGGAACAATTGGAACTATGACATCTTTAGTAAGGACAAAAATTGGAGATTTCACTATTGATCAAGCAAATAGTATAGATCAATTGAAAAACAATGACTTTAAAGTTATAAGTGCCGAGCAAGCACTAACTAAATTTCCAAAAGTAGAGTACTTTGATTTGTCAGATATTGAAAATGGCAGGAAGATACAAATAAAAACGCCACACGACTTGGTGTTAATAGAAGTTTCAGGCAAACTTATGGCATTTTATGAAAGAATAGAAAATGATTTGTTTAGATCTAAAAGAGGGCTTTGGTAGAAATGAAAACAATATACTTTGATTTACACAGTAGAATAGCATATGAAACAGGCCCATTAGTCGCAGCAATCGGGTTTTTTGATGGTTTACATCAAGGACACAAACAATTAGTTGAAAACACGGTTGAACAAGCAAAGAAGAATAATATGAAGTCAGCTCTCATAACTTTTTCACCTTCTCCTGAATCTGTTTTAGCAAATAGACCTGAAAAGCTGTTAACGACAATTGAAGAGAGAATTGTTTTAGCTAAAAATTTGGGAATAGAAGTTATGATAATTTTGAGGTTTAGTAAAGAGTTGTCACAGTTAGAACCAATGGAGTTTTATGAAAATGTTATCGAGGCTTTGAATATAAAACATTTAGTCTGTGGTGCTGACTTTAGATTTGGCTACCGAGGCAGTGGCAATGTCGAAACTCTAAAAAATATTAAAGGTTTAGATTTAACAGTAATACCAGACATTAACTTTAAAACTGAAAGAATAAGTTCAACAAGAATTAAAGAAGGCTTAAATAAGGGCGAGATTGAGTCAATCAATGAGATGCTTGGATATGAGTATGAATTGTTTGGCTATGTTAAACATGGAAGAAAAAAAGGGAGAACAATTGGGTTTCCAACACTTAATCTCTTAATTGAAGAAAGTAAAATTGTTCCAAGAGATGGAGTTTATGTAGGAATATCAACAATCAAAGGTGTAAATTATATGTCGACGATCAATATTGGCCACAATCCAACAATTAACACAGTTGAGCATAAGTCTGTTGAGTCTTATGTACACAATTATAATCAAGATACATATGGCCAAAGCGTAAGCTTTAAAATATTAAAATACATTAGATGCGAAAAGAAATTTTCAAGTGTTAATGATTTAATAGAGCAAATGCATAGAGATATTGAAACAACAGAAACATATTTTGATAATGAAAAAAGGAGGTTCTTTAAAATTGAAACTATTTAAGATAGTAGAAGAATCCGCAAAAGTGCTTAAAGAAAACTATAAACACTATGAAAAGGCAGAAAAGGATGTAGTTGATTTTTTAGTGGGCCTTGTTTCAGATAGCGAAGTGTATATCGGCAGTACTTCAAGAATAAAAAGTGAAGACTCTTTAAAAAGTAAAATCGTCAGAAAAAAATATTATCTTGATTATGAGTCTGGTAGTGAAATTATTGAGCATTTGTCAGATATCGTCGGAGTTACTTTAGAATGTCGCTTTAAAGAAGATGAAGTGAGACTTTTAAAGAAAATAAAAGAAGGTTTTATAGATGATGACAAAGAGTTTTCGCAAGCAAAAACTGATCCTTCGATTTATTTAAATTTAAAGATGAGTCAGCCACAAAAACAAAAAAATGGCTTTGATGATTATCGAATAGATGGTTATTGCTATCAAAATGGAAAAAAGGTTAATTTTGAATTACAGATCAAATCTTTGATAAACACATTTTGGTCAGGAATTGAGCATGAAGTAATTTATAAAAACAACAACTACTTACTGTTTGATAACTTTTTAAAAGAAATGCTAACGTCTATTAAATCTAATCTAGAAACAGTTGACTACCAGTTAACTAAAATATATGGTCAAATGACACAAATAGATAATAATGTAACAGGTATGGATGGTGAAAACTTCAAACCATTTTTAGGTAAATCGATTAATGATCTATTTTCAGTGAAACTAAAAGAAACAATAGATATAGAAGCTAATATAAAGAAAATCAGTGCTCTACTAAGCCAGTACATATACATTGAAGACTTTGTGCGCTCAGAAGTACCACAAGTTGTAATGATGAACTATTTTGAGCAGCTAAACTTGCTTTCAAACTCTGATATGGACTTTACTGTTCCAATAATAATAAATGAAGAGATAAGTAATGGTGATTTATTTACTAAAAACTTTGGCCAATACTGTCTTGATGTCATGAACGTTGATTTTGACTGGCATGTCTTGTTTTCTATGCTTTTTATGCTTCAAAAGGACGATGTAATAATCAAATTTGATAATTTTATTAAATTTATTAAAGAAATCCTGTTTAGTCCGTTATGGTTTCAAGAACAATTCAAAGAACTTAATAATTATGTAGAATACGATACTTTTAATGAAGACCTTTATGAGCTAGTTGCTAAAACGCTTATTAAACAAAAAACAATTGAAATAATATACGAAGAGAATTTATATGATGTAATGATAATAATTAGAAATGCGATTGCAAAACTAATCTCTGCAGCCAAAAGTAGTCCAAATCAATTCAACATTAACAAAGAACAAATTTTTTCGGAAATTGAATTTAAGATAGACAAACTATTCACGAATAATAAGTAGTAGTTTGTTATAATGTAATGAGGAGGAATATCTATGTCATATACAGCTTTATATAGAAAATATCGACCATCTACTTTTGATGACATTGCAGGTCAGCAGCATATAGTTAAAACACTAACTAATGCACTAACTCAAAAAAGGCTTGCTCACGCGTATTTATTTACAGGTCCAAGTGGAAATGGTAAGACGAGTATTGCAAAATTATTTGCCAAGGCAATAAACTGTGAGACACCAGGTACAATTATTTGTGATCATTGTTCAAACTGCTTGGACACTAAAAATAATATTCATCCTGACGTTGTTGAAATAGACGCAGCAAGTAATAATGGCGTTGATGAAATAAGAAGTTTAATCGAAAAAGTTAAATATTCACCACTAAAAGGTAAATATAAAATATATATAATTGATGAGGTCCACATGTTGTCACTTGGGGCTTTTAATGCACTTTTAAAGACTTTGGAAGAACCACCAGCCCATGTCGTATTTATTTTAGCGACAACTGAGCCACACAAGGTAATCCCAACAATTATCTCAAGATGTCAAAGATATGATTTTACTCGCGTAAAAGAAGAAGATATTTATAATAATATATTAAAAGTTTTAAAAGGCGAGAGTATTGATTATGACCCTGATGCAATAAAATTAATTAGTAATTTAGCAGATGGAGGGGTAAGAAATAGTTTAAGTATTTTAGAACAAAGTGTTGCCTACTCGCCAGATCTAGTAACAGTTGCCGATGTAAGACGAATTTATGGAATTGTAACCAAAGAAGAAAAAATAGCATTGCTAAATAATATTTTTAATCAAAACATGCTAGAAACCTTAGAAATGCTAGATAGAATTAGTAATCAAGGAAATGATTTAGAAAGATTTAATATCGAGTTAGTAAATATATTAAAAGAAACTGTAATTTATAGTTACTCCAAATCAGAGAGTTTACTTAATGACTTGAGTAAAGATGAAGTTGAAGAAATTTTAAGGCTTGTGAATTCATCACAGTTATTAACTATGATTGATATATTAATGGAAATTGATGCAGCTAAGAAAAACATCTCAGACTTATTATCGTACTTAGAGTTAGGCTTTATTAAAATGATAAGTGTTGCTAGAAGCGGTAAGGAAAAAGAAGTTGTATTAATTAACAAACAAGACACTACTTATAAAGCACCAGAAACACTAGCACCACTAGTTAAAAATAATCAAGATGTAACTAGTGAAGATCAACAAACGGCTAGTAAAGATTTCATTGAGAAAAAATTTGAAAAAGAGTTTAAGACTATTCCTAAAGTCGAAAAAGTTGAAAAAACAGCACAAAAAGAATTTGAACAGGCAGAAAATGATTTAGATTCAAAAATTGAAACAGAAAAAACGGAGACAGAAAACATTAATGATTTTGATAATGAAAGTTTATTATCACTATTAACTTTTGCTGATAAGCAAAAAAGAATTAGTATTCAGCCAGAATGGGATAAGATTGTAAATTATTGCAATGAAGTTGATTCTGCTAAATATGCTTATAAATTGTGTAACACTTCAATTTTAGCGATAGGAAGCAATTATGTCATAGTAGTCGTTGAACATGCTAGTTTGGCTGCTGATTTAAATAGTGAGACTAACCAGCCAGGTTTGACCAACTTTTTATTAGATAAATTAAATGAAGAGTTAAGAGTTTTTGCGATAACAGTAGAGACATCTCAGCAATTAATTGAAACATTTAAATCAAGGGCAGCAGACAATGATTTGCCTGAAAAAATTGAAGTAACTTTAGCAAAAAAAGATGTTGAAGTAGAAAAAGATAGTTTGTTTAAAAACGCAGAAGCTTTATTTGGAAAAGATGGTTTTATAATAGAGGAGTGAAATGATGGTATATCCCAAATCATTAGAGGAGTTAATTAGTAATTTACAAACTCTTCCAAGTGTTGGACAAAAAACAGCAGAAAGATATGCTTTATATTTATTGGAGTTAGATGATGAGGAAGTTAAAGGCTTAGCTGAATCGATACTTGTTGCAAAAGAAAAAACAATGTATTGCTCAGTGTGTGGAAATTTATCTGAAAGTGAACATTGCTCTATATGTAAAGATGATCGACGCGATCAATCAATTATTTGTGTTGTTGAAAGTGTGACTGATGTAATTGCTATGGAAAAAACTGAAAAGTATGATGGACTCTATCATGTTTTAAAAGGTTTAATCTCGCCATCTAAAGGAATTCTTCCAGATGATATTAATATTAAAAGTTTAGAAGAACGCCTAGCAAGTCCAGAATTAAAAGAGGTTATTATTGCTACTAACTTAACAATCGAGGGCGATACAACATCATTATATTTATCAAAATTAATAAGCCAAATAAGTGATAATGGAATAATTGTTTCACGTATTGCTCATGGTCTACCTGTTGGTGGTCACTTGAATTATGCAGACGACTTAACCATAATTAAAGCAATGGAAGGTCGTAACAAAATATAATATTTTAAGGAGACGCTATGAGATATGCAATTGTTAATCGATTAGATGAAAAATCAGTTTCAACTTGTAAATATGTACATGAAAAACTCTCAAATACACATATGGAGCGAAACGATGAAAACCCTCAACTTGTTATTGTTATTGGAGGAGACGGTACTTTTCTTGTCGCAGCTCATAAGTATCTTGAAATTATTTCAGATATAAAAATGGTAGGTGTTCACACTGGTACATTAGGTTTTTTTGCAGATTTTAAATTAGATGAAGTTGATTTATTAATAGAATTAATTTTGACAAAAAAACCAGACATTAGCAGTAAACGCCTTTTAAAAACAAGAGTTATCTGTAGTGATGAAACTGAAAACGTATATTATTCTTTAAACGAAGTTAGAATTGAAAATGTCGTTAAAACCCAAATATTGAAAGTTTGGATAAACGAAGTTTATTTAGAAACTTTTAGAGGGACGGGCATTTGTGTATCTACACAGGCAGGATCAACAGGTTATAATCGCTCACTAAAAGGAGCGGTAATCCATGATTCACTTGAATTAATGCAGATGGCTGAAATTACAGGAATCCATCACCGACTCTTTCAATCGCTCCAAGTGCCACTTATTCTCTCGAGTGATTCGATAATAAGCTTTGCGAGTCCATCATTTAAAGAAGCTATTTTGGCTTATGACCATTTAAGTGTTGAAGTTAAAACGGCTAAACATGTAATATGTACTTTATCTAACAGTAAAAAAATAAATTTTGCTAGGTACAAACCTGGCTTAACTTATATCCATAGAATTAAACACTTGTTTTAAAAAGGCATTAAAAAACAACAATATTGATAAATCAAATTGTTGTTTTTTTTAAAATGTTTAACCTTTTTTCTCAATGTTATCACTTGCCATTTTAAAGACAACTGATAAAGGAATCATGTATGACCAAAGTGATGAGCCCCCATAGGATATAAAGGGAAGTGTAATACCAGTAATCGGAAACAAACCAGTAATCATACCCATATTTTCAACTTGTTGAAACAAAAGCATTCCTAACAAGCCAATTACCATAATCTTGTCACGCATATTATCATTATACAGAGCGATCATTAATAATTTAATGTCTAAGGTAATACACAAGACCACAACTAAGGCGGCTCCTATAAATCCAAAGTTTTGTCCCACAACTGCAAAAATGAAGTCATTTTGTGGTTCAGCAAACCAAACAACAGCCTGTCCTAATGGATGCCCAAACAATCCAGCCGAGCCAATAGCTAGCAAGCCTTGATAAAGTTGATTGCCATAACTTAAAATATATTTTTCAGTTTCTAGCCAACCATAAAATCTTGAAAGACGTAAAGAAGAGCCAAACAGTTCAATCAAAATTTGTTGATTTGTGTAGAAAATAAAGATGAAACCCGCAAAGATACTGATAGCAGCTGTTGCTCCAACATAAATCCAAGCTCTTTTAATATCACTAACAGCAAGCATTGCAAGGATACTAATTATAATAATAAGTGGTATACCTGTATCTGGTTGTAAGATGATTAGAATAAGCGGTGGAATAGCAATCATTGCGACTTTAATAAACAAATTAATATCGGATGCATATGTAGCTTCCGTTTTTTTACTATTGTGGTCTGAGATAATATTGGCAGTCATTAATATCAAAACAACCTTCATAAATTCACTTGGCTGGAAACTACCAATGCCTGGAAATATAAACCATGCTCTAGAATAGTTGATTTCTCTTACAAATGGAACAGAGATGAAATCAAATCGATCAATAAATAACAGAAATAAAGCAAACATTAAAAGCCAGTAAACATATTTAAGCAAACCATAGAGATTATCTCTGCCAAAATAAATTAATATTGCTGAAAGCCCAAAACCAGATATATACCAAATTAATTGTTTATTCACCAAATTACCAAGATTGCTATGGATTAGGGGTGAAGCTAAGTAAATAGTAGTAATACTAACAATTAAAAATATGGCAAATATGACTACGAGTGTCCAATCAATATTAAATTCTTTATTTACATACTTAGGAGCCATTTTCATAGAAGCAACTCCATCGGGTAATGTTCGATGTTTGCATCAAGATAAAGTTCTCCAGATACAATAAAACCTAATTTTTCATAAAAACCTAAAGCTTGAACTTGGGCTCCAATGTGAATTTTGTCAATATCTTGCTTTTTGATAAATTCAATGGCATTTTCCATCATGAACTTTGCATAGCCTTTGTTTCGATGATTTCTGATCACTGCAACTCTTCCGATCGTAGCTTCTTTATCATTGTAAAAAATTCTGCAAGTTCCGATATAGTCGTCATTTTCTTGGATTAAAAAATGATCAGCTTCAAAGTCTAACATATCGTATTCTTCATCGATGCTTACATTTTGCTCATCAATAAAAACAATTTTTCTAATATATATAACAGCAAATATTTCTGCTTGTTTTTCAGCTTTTATAAATTTCAAAATATTCCTCCTTTAATTGAACGTGTTATGCATTAATGGTATCATATTTAAGAGGTGTATGTATGGAAAAATTGAAAATAAAATTTGAGACAATCAGATTTCCACTAATAATCCTATTTGTTACTGTCACACTAAAAGGATTAAGTCACACCCTTTTGAGTGAGCCATTTTATACAATGTTAGTAGTTAATTTTAAATGGTTGATTACGCTCATGGAAATTACTCGTGATTTTAGTGGTTTATTAATAAAGTATCTTCCGTTTATTATTGTTATAAAAGTTTTAGGAAAAAAACATAGCAGTGAAAGAGTTGTATTAATGTTTATTGTTTCATATCTTTTATTTTTAACAGTTACCAAAATTGTTGGCCAAAGCACATTGCCACCAATTGTATATGAAAATTTGTTTGGAATGAGCACAACGGTTTCATCGGGGCAACTTGTAAAAAACAGCATTAATTTAGTTCCGTTTAGACTAGGTTTTATAGGGGTTATAATAGTTGGTTATATTTCTGATCTTTCATTTAGAAAAACCAGGTCAAGAACAAGATATGGATTTCTTCCATACATCGACAAAGATGTTCTTGGACTAATTACAACAATATTTTTAACGACAATTGCGGCAGTAGGCTTTAGTTATATTTGGCCAACAGCAATCAACTTACTTTACAAAGTGTTTGAGTGGATAGCTCGTGATATTACAAATCCTGTCAGTACTTTTGTCTATGGATTTTTAGATAGAATATTATCACTATTAAATATCTCAGATATAAATAGAGAATCCTTCTGGTTTACTTCTCTTGGTGGATCTTGGATGAATGATTTGGGAGAAAACTTTGTCGGAGATATATCTATTTGGAACCAGCAAATTAAAAATGGAATATTTAACAGTGGATTTGGCAGATTTATAACGCCATACTATATAGTAAATCTTTTTGCTATTCCAGGTTTTGTCTTAGGTGTCTATAGTCTATACACAAATAAAAGAGAAAGACTAAACGTTTTAAGTTTTAGTTTACTAATTATAATCGTTTCAATGTTTGCAGACCTATCTTTGCCATTAGAAATATTTTTAGTAATCATGGCACCAATGCTTTATGCCTTCCATCTTTTCACAGTTAGTAGTTTATTTGCAATCCTTCAAGGATTTAAAATATTTATTGGAAGTGTCTACAGTGGCCCAGTTTCAAATATGTCACTAGGTAATGGTTTAGAATTATTTTCTTTTTTCCAATACCAAAATTTACAAACAAGTATTATTTCTGTTTTGGCAATTGGTTTAGGTGTGGGCTTAATTTATTTCTTTATTACTAGATTTTACTATAAACATTTATCTTTAGGTTTAATTAATAAATTTGAAATAGAAGTTTTAGTAGATGAAATATTAGAAGTTGTAGGTGGGATTGATAATATTGATAAAGTTGATTCAAGTCCATTTAGAATTGAAGTTGAACTAGTGCGACCACAGCTATTTAATTATGAACGTTTAGAAACAACAAATATTTCCCGGGTAATAGAAACTAAATCATCATATGCACTCTACTATGGAACAGCTAGTACAATTATTAGAAAAGAAATTATGCTGCGGAAGGAAATGATGTTGCCTTAGGAATAGCTTGAGTCATTGCTTATATTTAAGTGGTGATAACATGTTAGTTGTAAATGAAATAACAAAATATTATAAAAAAACTAAGGGTGTAGAAAATTTAAGTTTCAAACTGAAAAGTGGAAAAGCCTTGGGTATAATTGGAATTAACGGTAGTGGCAAAACCACTACCTTTCGTGTTTTACTGGGTCTTTTAAAGGCAGATAATGGAAGTATGACCTTTAAAGGAGAAGAGTTAAAAAAACATCCAATTAATTTATTGGGCTACTTACCCGAAGAGCGCAGTCTTTATAAAGACTTAACTGTCTTTGACCACATCATGTTTTTAGGTAGATTAAAAAAGATTGAAGAAAGTGTCATAATAGAAAGATTAGAAACTTATTTAAAAACTCTAAAAATCTCAAAATATAAATATGCAAAGATAAATCAGCTGTCAAAGGGCAATCAACAAAAAATTCAAATAATTTGTGCCCTAATTGGTGATCCCCAAATCGTTATCTTAGATGAGCCTTTGTCTGGATTAGATATTATCAATGTTCAATTATTGAAAAGATTGATTAATGATTTAAAAGCTAGGGGTAAATATATACTATTATCTAGTCATCAATTTGAGCATATTGAAGAGTTTTGTGATGAATTAATTATTTTAAAAGCGGGTAATGTTCAATATTATGGAAGTGTAAAAAATTTAATTTCCCTTTCAAAATATTATTATCTAACCGTGGATTTAAAAGTTGGCCTTAAATACATAGAAGAAGAAGCAGTTGTTGAAAGCAAGATTTCTGGTAAGTTGATTCAGTTAATTATAAATGATAAAAATAGTCTTGATCATATTTTTAATAAAATCATTAAAGAAGAGCAAGTAGACAATATTGCGATTTCGCAAGCTAGTATTGAATCAGTAATTAGGGAACACAAACTAATATGAAACATCTCATCAATTTCTCACTATCACGAAGATTTAAAAATAAAGTTACAATAATCTTGCATATTTTAATTACGACACTATTATTTGCTTTTTTGTTTAGCGATAAAATTGTAGATAAACTATTTGTTAATAGTCAAAATCCCACAATAATATATTTTGATAAAAGCGCAGAAGATTATATTGATTATTTTGATCATAGCGATGAATTGTTTCAATTTAAAAAAGGCGTCAATAAAGACTCAATATCACTATCTAAAAAAGATGATTGGATAGTTAATAGTGAATACCCACTTGATCCAATAACTTTTGCCCAAGTCTCAATACTTTTAGAAAATGCTACTTTAAATCGCTGGTTAAGTGAAATGAGTAGTGAGTCAGCAAGCAATGTTTTAGATAACCTCTACCCAAATATTACAGAAGTATCAAAAATGAAGACAACAGTATCTACGGATAAGCAAACCATTTCGATGTTTATGATTACAGGTATGTATTTTGCTATGCTGTCATTTAGCACAATGATTGCCAATGAGGTAGTTTATGAAAAAACTTCTAGAGTCTTGGAATTAATTTTAACTTCAGTAAATACAACCGCACACTATTTATCTAAAATGATAATTGGCTGGCTAACAATTATTATTCAATTATTTTTTATAATCTTAGAAGTCAGTATTGCAATAGCGACAAGAAATTACTATGACCAAGGTTTTGGACTTTTAAAAATGCTTTCAAAATATCAAATAATTCAGGTTAAAGCTAACACCTTTACAGAATTTATAAAAGCCTTAGAAATAAACTCTAGCCTTTTGTGGATATTATTAGTGTCACTAGTATATTTATTGCTGGGAATGATAATAATTCAAACGATTATGGTTTGTTTAGCAAGTTTTATTAAATCAGTCGAAGAATCAAGTGCAATTCAAGCACCGGTCTATATCGTCTTGCTAGTTATTTATTATTTAGCTCTAGCTTTTAACTCGCCGAATCATTTAAGTGAAGGTTTGGGATACTACTTTTCTATCGCACCGATTTTTTCAATGTTATTTATGCCAATGCGACTATTACTTTTAGATGTATCCCTATATGAAATAGCATTAGGAATTATGCTGAGTATAATGACACTTTCAATAACTACATATTATGGAGCCTATGTATATAATATTGGGATTTTAGGTGGTTTGAATATGAAAAAACGCTCTAAGACAAATAAAAAATACAGCAATCAGTAAACCCTAAATGCTGTATTTAATATATATATTATTTTATCAGGTCTAATTTGTTAGACCTTTTAATTTTTTTAAGTTGTTCATTATTTTTGGCTAAAGCATTTTCATAAGTACTAGTTTTGTGTGGGCTATAAAACTCTATATCTTTAATAGCATTTGGTAAGTATTGAATTTTGTGCCATAAGTCAGGTCGATCATATGGATATTTTTTAGCCTCTTCTAAATTAACTGGAGTCAATTTTATATAATCTGGTGTTTCATGTGGATTGTATTTTACATAGTCCATGGCTTTACTAATGGCTTCATATGCAGATTTTGACTTAGGTGATAAAGACAAGTCAACAACTGCAACACTCAGAGGAATTTTAGCCTCAGGTAAACCCACTCTAATAGATGCATTAACAGCATCTAAAGTTCTAGCTACTGCAGCAGGATTGCCTAAGCCTATATCTTCATATGCAATAACAGTTAATCTTCGATGGATTGACTCCAAATCTCCAGCTAACAGTAATTGGGCAAGATAATATAGGGCAGCATCGACATCACTACCTCTTATTGATTTTTGTAGTCCACTCAAAGCATCGTAGTGGCCATCACCATCATGATCAATACCCATAACTGGCTGTTTAGAAATTTCTAATATATCTTGATTACTTATGTGGTCTCCTGTAATAAGGGCTAACTCTAAAATGTTAATAGCTGTTCTAAAATCTCCACCAGCATGTTTTGCAATTGTATCTGCAGCATCTTTATCTAATTTTATATGCTTGTATTCTTCTCTTTCCATTATTTTAAGAATTGATTCATAAATATCTATTTTAGACAAAGGTTTAATTTCAAAGAGGTGGGTTCTTGACCTAATGGCTGGATTAATTGAAAAGTATGGATTGGCGGTTGTTGTGCCGATAACTGTAATTGTGCCATCTTCTAAGTGTGGTAAAAGTAAATCTTGTTTGTCTTTATTTAAACGATGAATTTCTTCAACAATAACTACAAGTCCATTTGTCATTTTACCCTCAGCAAAAATAGCATCTAAATCTTTTTTGCTGCCAATGACCGCATTAAAAACTCTAAATGGAATTTGTAACTCTTTAGCGATTACCATCGCTAAAGTTGTTTTGCCTGTTCCTGGGCTTCCAAATAGAATCATTGAGAAAAGTGACTCAGTTTCAATCATTTTTCTAATTATCATATTTTCGCCAACAAGATGTTGTTGACCGATTATTTCATCTAATTTATTTGGTCTTAATTTATGTGCTAATGGTGTTTTCATAATATCCCTCTTTACTATTCTAACATTCTTTGATAGATTTAAGTATACAAGGGGCGATAGTATGCGAGTTTTAGTTCAAAAAGTAAGCGAAGCTAGTGTTATAATTAATGAGAAGACTTATAGTCAAATTAGTGAAGGGCTTGTCTTATTTGTTGGTTTTTCTGAAAGTGATGATATTGCCATAATTGATAAAATGATTAGTAAGATTATCAACTTGCGAATATTAGAAGATAGTGATGGCAAAACCAATGAGTCAATAATGTCAAAAAACCTTGAAATATTAAGTGTTTCACAATTCACCCTTTATGCTGATACAAAGAAAGGCCGACGCCCAAGTTTTATTAAAAGCGCCAAGGCAAACCAAGCAGAAGAATTATACGATTATTTCAATGAGCAACTAAATTTACAAATACCTGTTAAAACAGGCAAGTTTCAAGCAGATATGAAAATAAGGCTAATCAATGATGGGCCATTTACAATAATGTTAGATAGTGAGGAATATGGATGGGAAAATTAATAAAAGGGGATGTCATATCCCAAAAGATATTTAAAGAGATAAAAACTGAGGTCAGCAAGTTAGCGCGCAAACCTGTTTTAGGCGTTGTTTTAGTTGGTGAAAACTTTGCAAGTGCAAGCTATGTAAGAGCCAAAATTAGAGCTGGCAAAAAAGCTGACATAGAAGTTAAGGTTTTTGAATATGAAAATGATGTCTTAGAAGATGTTTTAATTTCAAAAATAAACACTTTAAATGACAACGAAAATATTGATGGAATTATTGTTCAATTACCACTACCAGATCACTTAAATGAAAGCAAGGTTGTAAATAGTGTTAAAAGTAGTAAAGATGTTGATGGTTTTACCTTTGACAATGCTGGTCGCTTATTTAAAGGCCAACCCAACTTTAAGCCATGTACTCCAAAAGGTATAATGTTCATGTTAAAGGAAACAGGTATTGATGTAAAAGGAAAAAACTGTGTTGTTGTAGGTCGAAGTAATCTTGTAGGCTTACCGCTATCAAGAATGCTTATTGAAGCTGATGCAACAGTTACAATTTGTCATAGTCACACTGAAAACTTAGAAAGTATAACAAATCAAGCAGACATACTGTTTGTAGCAATTGGTAAAAATAAATTTATTCAACCAAAGCATATTAAAGATGGGGCTGTTGTTATTGATGTTGGGATCAATCGTGATGAAGACAATAAAATTTCTGGAGATGTCGATTTTGAAAAGGTTAAAGAAAAAACAAGTTACATTACACCAGTACCAAAAGGTGTTGGTCCTTTAACAATTTCAATGTTGCTAAGTAATACATTAAAGGCTTATAAAGGAGACTTTTATGAATGATTATGAATTATATGACATTGTAGAAATGAAAAAACAACATCCTTGTAAAAAATCTTTTCACTGGCAAATTATTAGGATGGGTGTCGATATTAAGATTAAGTGTTTGGGCTGTGGAGCTGTCATTATGTTGGAAAGACCATATTTCGAAAAACGTCTTAAAAAAATAGTAGAGAAAGCAGATAAAGAAAAGTAGTAATGTGCTATAATGAAGAACGGTAACAAGATTCGGAGATGAAAATATGGCTTTAACAGCTGGAATAGTTGGCTTACCTAATGTTGGTAAATCAACTTTATTTAATGCAATAACAAAATCAAAAGTAGAAGCGGCAAACTATCCTTTTGCAACAATTGACCCTAATGTCGGTGTTGTTGAGGTGCCAGATAAAAGAATAGATGAAATCACTAAAAGAATTCATCCAAAAAAAGAAGTTCCAACAACATTTGAATTTACCGACATTGCGGGCTTAGTTGAAGGTGCAAGTAAGGGCGAGGGCTTAGGCAATCGTTTTTTATCGCATATTCGTGAAGTTGATGCAATTTGTCATGTTGTGAGATGTTTTGATGATGATAGTGTTCAACACGTAGAAAACTCAGTTGATCCAATTAGAGACATTGAAATTATTAACTTGGAATTAATCTTTGCAGACTTACAAACTGTTGAAAACAGAATGTTTCGTTTAAAGAGTAAAGTAAAGTCTAAAGATAAAGAAGCTATTGCTGAAAACAATCTTTTAGAAAAACTAAAAACGACATTAGAAGCAAATAAATTAATTAGAAGTTTAACTTTAACTAAAGATGAAGACCAAATTTGTAAAAACTTCCACCTATTAACAAGTAAACCTGTTCTATATATTGCTAATATGAGTGAAGAAGGCGTTTTTGATGCTGAAGCAAATGAATACTTTCAATTAGTTAAGGCTTTAGCCAAAACTGAAGATAGTGAAGTTATTCCTATTTGTGCAAAAACTGAAGAAGACTTATCTGAATTGAGTGATGAAGAAAAACAAATGTTTTTTGATGACTTAAATATTAGTGAAAGTGGCCTTGATCGCGTAATTAGGGGAACTTATGAACTTTTAGATTTACAGACATACTTTACAGCAGGCGAAACAGAAGTTAGAGCCTGGACATTTAGAAAAGGTATGAAGGCACCACAAGCTGCCGGAATTATTCACTCAGACTTTGAAAGAGGATTTATTCGTGCTGAAATTTATAGTTATGAAGATTTAATTGAATTTGGATCTGAGGCAGCAATAAAAAGTGCAGGTAAACTAAGGTCTGAAGGTAAAGAGTATATTGTTAAAGATGGCGACATAATATTATTTAGATTTAATGTTTAAGTGTGATAAACTATAAGGGAAAGAAGGTGTAATAATATGAAATTAATCTTAGCTATTGTATCAAATGATGACAGTCAAAATGTTACGACTTTATTAACAAAAGAAAATTACTCAGTTACGCGTTTAGCGACAACTGGTGGATTTTTAAAAGCAGGAAACACAACAATAATAGTTGGTACTGACGATGATAAGGTTGAAAACGTAATTGAGTTAATTGGACAAGAAAGTCAAAAAAGAATAGAAGTAGTTCCTTCATCAGCATCATATGATTTAGGTAGATTTGCATCTTTTCCAGTCGAGGTTGAAGTCGGTGGAGCAACAATCTTCGTATTAGACGTCGAACAATTTTTAAAACTATAATTATAAGTGGATTGATTTATAATCAATCCTTTTTTAACTAAAAGAGGTGGCTTATGCGCATAGGACAATCAACAGACATCCATCAATTAACTAAAGGTAGAAAACTAATCTTAGGTGGAGTCGAAATAGACCACAATTTAGGCTTATTAGGACATTCTGATGCGGATGTTCTTTTGCATGTTATAGCTGAAGCAATTATTGGGGCAATGGGACTAGGTGATATTGGAAAACACTTTAGTGATACTGACCCTCAGTATAAAGATATATCTTCAATGAAACTATTAGCTAATGTATATGATTTAATGTTAGCTAATGGCTATATAATTGGAAATATTGATAGTCTAGTTATAATTGAAAATCCCAAATTAGCCCCTTATGTCACTTTGATGCAAAATAATATTGCCAAAGTATTACACTGTAGCATTGAGCAAGTTAATGTTAAAGCTACAAGAGGTGAAAAATTAGGTTATATTGGAAGAGAAGAGGGCGTAATGGCCCAAGCAATCGTTTTATTAAAAAGGAGTGTAAAATGAAAAAAGTAAGAGTAAGATATGCACCAAGTCCAACTGGGCATTTACACATAGGTAATGCTAGAACAGCACTATTTAATTATTTATATGCAAAACACCACGGTGGCGACTTTGTATTAAGAATTGAAGACACTGACATTGAAAGAAATGTTGAAGGTGGCGAAAAATCTCAAATGCAATATCTTGAGTGGCTAGGTATTACCCCAGATGAATCACCAGAAAAACCAGATCCAAAATATGCTCCTTATCGTCAAATGGAGCGATTAGACATTTATAGAAAATATATTGATGAGCTAATAGAAGCTGGACATGCTTATAAATGTTACTGTACATCGCAAGAGTTAGAAGATGACTATCAAAAACAAAAAGATGCTGGACACGCTAGCACAAGATATAGCCAAAAATGCTTACATTTAAGCCCAGAAGAAATCGCTCAAAACACAGTTGAAGAAAAACCGTATATGGTTAGAATCAAAGTTCCAGAAAATGAAACTTACAGTTTTACAGATATGATAAGAAGCAATGTATCTTTTGAATCAAAGGATATTGGCGATTGGGTAGCACTTAAATCAAATGGTATTCCAACTTATAACTTTGCAGTTGTTATTGATGATCACTTAATGGAAATATCCCATGTATTTAGAGGCGAAGAACATTTAAGTAACACACCAAGACAAATGATGATTTATAATATGCTTGACTGGGAAATACCAACTTTTGCCCACATGACTTTAATTGTTAATGAAGAAGGTAAAAAACTTTCAAAAAGAGATAACTCGATAATGCAATTTATGAGTCAGTACAAAGATGCCGGATATTTATCAGAAGCAATGTTAAACTTCATGTCACTATTAGGCTGGTCACCAGAAATTGAAGAAGAAATCTTTAGTAAAGAAGAGTTAATCAAGATTTTTGATTCTAACCGCCTATCAAAATCACCATCAATGTTTGATAAAAACAAACTTATTTGGATGAACAATAAGTATATTCAAAAACTTGATAGCGAAAAGTATCATCAATTAGTTAAACCATTTTTAGCCAAAGCTTATGATTTAAGTGGACATGATGAAGCATGGTTAAATACACTAACAGATCTTTACCAACAACAACTATCATTTGGTGAAGAAATAGTTGAATTGGTTAAACCATTTTTTGCAGAATTTGAATTAAATGAAGAAGCAGTAGAAGCTTACAATGAAGAGACAACCGAACAAGTAAGAGTGGCTCTTTTAGAAGAAATCAAAAATATACAAGAGTGGAATACAGACAACATAAAAGTTGCCGTCAATAATGTTAAAGATAAGACTGGCATTAAAGGTCGCCCACTGTTTATGGGGTCAAGAGTTTTAACAACGGGCTTTGCCCACGGACCTGATTTAATGAATTCAATATATTTAATTGGAAAAGATGAAATAATTAAACGTTTAGACAAATAGAAAAAAGGTGTTAGCAAAATAATTTCGCTAACACCTTTTCTATGTACTATTTTCTAAACAAACGATTTGTTTGATAGCTAGGATTTGTTGTTAAATTAATAAAAAGTAATTTCAAGACTGACCTGTCGGTTGAAGATAAAATGACTGAAGAGTGCATTTCACTCGAAGAGAGATCTGCTAAGTGATCTAGTGCTAATTTAGCATATTCATTTTCAGTGGCAGCCACTGATAGCATTATTAATACTTCATCAATATGTAGAAGTGGATTATTATTACCTAAGTTATTAACTTTTAATTGTTGAACTGGTTTTATGACACTACTTGAGATTAAGTGAATGTCATCATCAATATTGGCAACTGTTTTTAAAGCATTTAATAGACAGGCACTAGCTGCCCCTAACAGCGATGATGTTTTTCCTGTAACAATTGTCCCATCAGGTAGCTGCATAGCAACAGCAGGCTTGTTAGTCTTTTCAGCAAGCTCATTTGCGATTGCGACAATTTTGCGATCACTAACGCCAATGTCACACTGATTCATTAGCATTTCAAGCTTATTAACCGTTTCAATTGTTTCTTTATCTTTACGGTGATTAACAACAGCGACTAAATAGCGACGAATGATTTCCTCTTTAGCAGCATTACTTACAACTTCATCATCTAAAATACAGCTACCAATAACATTTACCCCCATGTCAGTTGGTGATTTGTAAGGAGACTCTCCATATATTGATTTAAAAACTGAGTTTAAAACTGGGAAAACATCAGCATCACGATTATAAGAAGTAGCGACAACGTTATATGCTGAAAAATGGAAGGGATCAATTATATTAACATCATTTAAATCAGCAGTTGCTGACTCATAAGCTAGATTAACTGGATGTTTTAATGGAAGATTCCAAACAGGGAAGGTTTCAAATTTAGCATAACCAGATTTTAATCCTTTTTGGGAGTCTTGAAATAATTGTGACAAACAAACAGCCATTTTTCCACTGCCAGAACCAGGTGCTGTTACCATTACCAGTGGTCTTGATGTTTCTATGTAATCATTTCTACCAAAACCTTCTTCACTTAAAATAAATGGAACATTTGAAGGATAACCTTCAATGCGGTAGTGAAGATATACTTTCATATCTAAATTTTCTAGTTTTTGTTTAAACTTGATGCTACTTTCTTGACCATCAAAGCGGGTAATAACAACACTACCTACATAGAGTCCTAAGTCTCTAAAAGCATCGACCAAGCGTAAAAGTTCTTGATCATAAGATAGGGCATTGTCACTTCTGATTTTGTTGTGTTCAATGTCTAATGCATTTATCGCAATTACTATTTCCATATCATCGCGCATTTGTTTCATTAACTCTACCTTGTTATTGAAGTGAAAACCAGGCAAAACTCTAGATGCATGGAAGTCATCAAAAAGTTTTCCACCAAATTCCATATATAATTTATTGTCAAAACTAGCGATTCTTGCTTGAATCTTTTCTTTTTGTAGTTTGAAATACTTTTCGTTATCAAAACCTATTTTCTTCATAGAAACACCTCTTTTATCATTATATCAAATATTTCATTTTCAGGCATTGTCAAATTATTAACAAATGCATTTATTTAGTGATATATCATGCAAATTATTTTTTAAAATGTTAAAATGTGTAGGTATGTAATTATCGTAGAGACGATAATATAAAAAGAAAATTAGAAAGAGGTAGTTTATGAATAAAAAACCAGTAATACTAGTAATAATGGATGGAGTTGGATTAAGTGACAACAAATTAGGCAACGCTGTTGCAAATGCTTATAAACCAACTTTAGACAAATTAAATGAAATTGGGAATTATACAGAAATTAAAGCTCATGGACTTGCGGTTGGTTTACCATCAGATGATGACATGGGAAATTCAGAAGTAGGACATAACGCCCTTGGTAGTGGCCAAATATTTGCTCAAGGAGCAAAATTAGTTAATGAATCAATTGCAAGTGGACACATTTATGAAACAGATACTTGGAAACAAGCAGTCGATATAAGTAGTGAAAACACATTACACTTAATGGGATTAGTTTCAGATGGTAATGTTCACTCACACATGGACCACATTACAAGTTTAATTGAAAACGCTAAAAAAGATGGCGTTAAAAATGTTAGAATTCATGCGCTAATGGATGGTAGAGATGTTCCTGAAACTTCAGGTTTAATCTATGTTGATCAATTAGAAGAATTTATGGCAAACTTAAATGATGAAAACTTTAATGCAAAAATCGCAAGTGGTGGCGGCAGAATGTACATAACAATGGACAGATATGACGCTGATTGGGATATGGTTAAGCGTGGATGGCAAACGCATGTCTTAGGTATTGGTAGACAATTTGAATCAGCCACTGAAGCAATTACAACTTATAGAAAAGAATTAGGTGTAAATGACCAAGACTTACGTGAATTTGTAATTGTTGAAGATGGAAAACCAGTTGGAACTATTGAGGACAATGACTCTGTTATTTTCTTTAACTTCCGTGGTGACCGTGCCCTTGAAATGACACGTGCCTTTACACAAAAAGATTTAGCACACTTTGACCGTATTCGTGTTCCAAAAGTATTTTATGCAGGAATGCTTCAATATGATGGAGATTCACACTTACCTGAACACTTTTTAGTTCAACCTCCACATATTTCAGAAACTTTAACTGAAAGATTAGTTGAAGAAAACATTAATGAGTACGCAATTTCAGAAACACAAAAATATGGTCACGTTACTTATTTTTGGAATGGTAACAAATTAAATAAAGTTTCTGAAGATTTAGAAACTTGGGTAGAAATTAAATCAGATCTTGTTCCATTTGAACAAAGACCTTGGATGAAGGCTGCTGAAATTACTGACAACCTAGTAGAAGCAATTGACAGTAAAAGATATCAATTCTTAAGAGTTAACTATCCAAATGGGGATATGGTTGGCCACACAGGAAACTTGTTAGCGACACAAATTGGTGTTGAAACAGTAGACTTACAATTAGCTAGAGTTTTAGAAGCAGCTAAAAGAAATGATGCAATCTTAATTGTTACGGCAGACCATGGTAATGCTGAACAAATGTATGAAGTTAATAAAAATTCGGATGATCCAATTAGACCAAAAACAAGTCATACAACAAATGCAGTTCCATTTATAATTTATAATGAAGATGTAACATATAAAGAAGGTAATTTTGGCTTAGCAAACATTGCAGCTACAATTGCAGACTTATTAAATGTTGATCCAAATCCAATTTGGGAAGAAAGCATGATTGAAAAGAAATAATAGTTTATAATAGAAATAGTGATATCACTATTTCTTTTTTTATGGAGAGGATGATTTAATGAATTATAGTTGTGTTGTAGTGGCTGCTGGAAGTGGTAGTCGAACGGGTTTAAATTATAACAAGATATTTTATAAACTCAATGATAAAACCGTTATTGAATCTAGTCTCCAACATTTTGTAAATGATATTGATTGTAAACAAATCGTTCTTGTTGTTAATGAAAATGAGCAAGATGATTTTATAAAGTTAAACTTAGATAAAAAAGTTGAATATGCAAAGGGTGGAGATACAAGACAAGACAGTGTTTACAGTGGCTTGCAACAGGTTAGCCAAGCCTATGTAATGATCCATGATGGAGCTAGACCCTACATTAGCAAAGATGTCATAAGCCACACTAAACAGGCTTTAAACACTTATGATGGCGCCGTCGTTATGGTTAAGAGCATTGATACGATTAAGATTGTTGAAAACGGGATAATAAAAAGTACGCCAGTCCGAAGTTCACTTTATAATGCGCAAACACCCCAAGCTTTTAAAACAGTGTTAATTAAGGACGCTTATGATCAATTATATGCCAAAAACCTCGCTGTAACTGATGATTGTCAAGCTGTTGAACTAACAAGTAACTTCGATATTTTTGTTGTTGAAGGAGATTATAATAACATTAAAGTCACAACTCAAAAGGACTTGGTGTAATACCTTTACTTTATGGGATAATTTATGTATAATTATCAATACGAGTGGATATAAACAAATATTTACTCCTTGCCTTAAAAGGCCACTAGACCAGAAGGAGGTGTACACATGCGTAAGTATGAAATTATGTACATAGTTAATGCATCGTTAGATAACGATATGCGAACAACAGAATCGAATAATATCGAAATGTTAATCAATGTTAACGGAGGAACGATTGTCAAAACAGATGATTGGGGAATCCGTACTTTTGCGTATCCAATTGATCATATGATCAAAGGACACTATGTAATTGTTGAATTTGACGGCAATAATGAAACGGTATCAGAGTTACATAGATTAACTAATATCAATAAAAACATTGTTCGCTTTATGATTACACAAAAAAACTAATAAAAAAGACAGGAGAAAAGATATATGATTAATAATGTTGTTTTAGTTGGCAGGCTAACGAGAGATCCTGAATTGAGAAAAACTCAAACAGGAAAGTCAGTATTATCTTTTTCAATTGCAGTAAACCGTAAGTTTAAAACTGAGGAACAGACAGCTGATTTTATCAACTGTGTTGCTTGGAATCAAACTGCAGACTTTTTGGCCCGCTATGCGACAAAAGGAGCATTAGTTGGAACAGAAGGAAGAATTCAAACTCGAAACTATGAAGATAAAACTGGAAACAGAGTATATGTGACCGAAGTCGTTTGTGACTCAGTTCAACTTTTAGAAAGTAAAGCTGAAGCCGAAAGACGTCAATCGCAACAAGGTAGCCAAGGTTACTCCCAAAGTAGAGAACAAAACTACTACCCTGATCAAAGTGCTAATGACATAGATGAAGATTTTGGAGGACCAACGCTAGATATTTCTAGTGATGATCTGCCATTTTAAATAGATAGGAGAATTATAATGGGCTTTAAAAAATTCAGACCAAGAAAAAAAGTATGTCACTTTTGTAAAACAAGAGTAGACTACGTTGACTATAAAGATGTAGATTTATTAAGAAAATATGTCTCAGCAAACGGAAGAATTATACCAAGAAGAACTACTGGTACTTGTGCTAAACACCAAAGAGTTTTAGCAAATGCTATTAAGCGTTCACGCGAAATGGCTTTACTACCATATGTAGCTGAATAATAAATTAAAAAACCTCCGTTATGCGGGGGTTTATGTATATAGAAAAGGTGTTTAAATGAAAAGTAATGTCAGAAGAATCACAGATGGAGCAATGATTGTCGCAATTATGGGCATATTAACTGTCTTAGATGGTCAAAGTGGGATGCTTTTAGATGGACTACTTTTTTGGTTTATACCGATACCAATCATAATCTATGTCGTTAAATACAATGTTAATGACGGAATTATTATCGCAGTGTCGACAACGCTACTAACTTTTATTATTTCACTGCCCCACTTAGCCTTGCTGATGGGATTTTCAAGCATGATTGGTTTGGCTTATGGCTATGGTATTAACAAAAATTTAAAAACTAGTACGACACTTACAATAACTTTTATCACAACTTTGGCCTACTACTTGATTTCGATGATAATCTTTGCAGCATTTTTTGGCTATGATCCTGTTGCCGAAACACAAGAGATTATCAAGTTTTTTACAGATTTGCTTGCAAGAGTGAGTAGTAGCGATATAAATGTTATAACTTATTTAAGGTGGACAAACCCGTTTTTTGCAATGTTAGTGCTATTTGTACCATTTTTACCTATCGTTATCTCACTATTACAAACAATTACAACGCATCTTTTTAGTGTCTTGCTTTTAAACAGACTAAAATTAACTGATATAAAGTTAAGACCAGTCATTTTAATGAAAATTAGCAAACCTCTAGGAATAGTCGCACTACTAACACTATTTCTTAGCTACCTTTACTTTATAATTGGCATAAGCGGCCCAGATACTGTTATAATGGTATTACAGTTTATGGCACAATTATTGTTTATAATTATGGGTGCAATATTGATGCTTACATATGTTTCAGTTAAAGGAAAAACACTACTAGCACCGCTAGTTGGCTTATTTCTAATAGTATTTCCAATACCAGTAATGATAATTGGTATTGTTGATGTTTTTTCCAATCTAAGATTTGATATTTTAAGGAGGAATTCAATTGAAAGACAAAGTAGAACAACTTAAATTTACGACCATCGTAGGAGTTTTAATTCAAGTTTCAATTTTAGCGATTTATATCTTTGTATATGGGGTTACCCAAACAATGTTTATCGTTTTATTCTTTCTAATTTTTGAAGCTTCCTTGCTATTTTATATTATTTCAATATATGAGCGTGAACTTAAAAAGAATATTGCTGATGTTAGTGATATTTTAGGTGAAGAATCCAAAGACGCCTTTATAATTGGTGGCTTGGGCTTAGTCGTTTATGATGCTTCTTATAATATAATTTGGATGAGTGATTACTTTAAACATATTGAAATTAATCGTGTCAATGAAAAAGTAACAGCTTGGCTACCAGATACAGTGGCGCTATTTAATGGTGATGTTGATGTTATTAACGTTGAATATGATGAATATATTTTTAGAATAGCTAGAAACTCACAAGCGAGATTGCTATATTTTAAAGATATTACGACAGAATATAATATTACAAAAAAATATAGTCAAGAAGCACCAGTTATGGCTTTGGTTCACTTGGATAATTATCAAGAATATACCCAATATGAAGAGGAACAGCGTGTTTACTTTATTGACAGTATCGTAAAACAAAATTTAATTAACTGGGCCAATGATTTAGGCATCTTTATTAAAAGATTACGAAATGATCGCTACTTAATGTTAATGAATGATGAAATCTTTACAAAGATATTGAGAAACAACTTTAGTATTATTCATAAAATCAGAAATGAAGGTCAAAACAATGACTTGGTATTATCTTTATCAATGGGTATAGCCCGTGGAACATCAGATTATACACAACTTGAAGAAATGACTAATGACTTATTGGAATTAGCTCAAAGTCGTGGTGGTGACCAAGTCGCCCTAAGATCAGCTGGTGAGGAAGTTCACTACTATGGAGGCCATAGTGAATCACGTGAACGCCGAAGCAAGGCAAGAGTTCGTGTAATTTCGCAAACGATAAAAGAATTGATTAAAAATAGTGATAAAGTCATTATTATTGGTCATAAAAACTGTGACTTTGACTGTATGGGAAGTGCTTTGGGAATGAGTAGAATTGTTACATCTTATAAAAAAGAAGTATCAATTGTCGCTAAAACGGGTGGCTTAGAAGAAAAATTAACGCAATCAATGTTAGTACACCAAGAAGCTTTAGGTGAAAGACATCACTTTATAAGTGAAGATGACGCCTTAGACATGCTTACTTATCAAACCTTAGTTATTATGGTTGACCACCATAGTGATACAATTAGTAGTAGTCCCCGCTTAATTGAGCGTGCTAATCGAATTTGTGTAATTGACCACCACCGTCGTAAAAAAGACTTTACGTTTCAGCCAATTCTATCTTATATTGAATCAGCTGCATCAAGTACAGGCGAGCTAGTTGTTGAACTGTTTCCATATCAAGAAAAAAGAGTTAATTTAAGTGCTTTGGAGGCAACAATTATGTATACCGGAATCATTGTAGATACACATGGTTTTGTTAATAGAACAGGTAGTAGAACCTTTGAATCAGCATCTCAGTTACAAAGATATGGGGCTGACTTACGTGAAGCCAATCAATTTTTAAATGATTCATTTAAGGAGTTTGAACTTAGAAATAAAGTTTTAGCAAGCTCTTATATTCATGATGAATTTGGTATTGTTTTTGCACCAATTTATGATCAAACAGAAATACCTAGAGCCCTAATATCACAAGCGGCTGATGAAATCTTAAGTGTTCAAGAAGCCAAGGCAGTCTTTGTTATATCTAACATATCTGATAAAAGAGTTGGAATTTCAGCCCGCTCAAAAGGTGTAATTAACGTTCAAAAGGTTATGGAAGAAATGGGTGGTGGCGGTCACTTTAATGCTGCAGCCCTACAGAGAGATAATACTAGTGTTAAAGAGTTAGTAGTGGAATTAAATGAAGTTATATCGAAATACTTAGAGGAGGTAATTAGCGATGAAAGTGATACTATTGAGTGATGTTAAAAACGTTGGTAAAAAAGATGAAGTGGTTGAAGTTTCTCCAGGATATGGAAGAAATTTTCTAATTAGACGCGGTTTAGCAGTTTTAGCCACAGGTGGAAGTCTTGATGTTTTAGCAGAAGAAGAATCTGAAAAACAAGCAAATCAAGATGAATTAAAAGCTAAGGCAGAACAAGTAAAAGCTAAGATTGAAAAAATCGAGCTAGACTTTTTTGTTAATGTTGGGGTTGAAGGGAAAATATTTGGTAGTGTTTCATCAAAACAAGTAGCAAGTGCGCTTTTAAAACGTTATGACATTAAAGTTGACCGTAGAAAGTTTTTAGACAATGGACCTTATAACCATTTAGGTGTAAACAATGTCAAAGTTGAATTATTTAAAGATGTTGTTGCAACAATTCAAGTGGTTTTAAAGGAAAAGAAATAAGATGAGACGTGAACTGCCAAGCAGTGTTGATGCTGAACAAGCAATTTTAGGCGCAATGCTTATTTACCCAAATGCTGTTAAGGCAACAGTAGAATATGGACTAGATGCAGAACACTTCTTTTTAGATGCGCATAAAAGAATTTTTAGAATCATGCATGATGTTTATCAAGATAACCGTTCTGTTGATCCAACTATATTAATTACAAAACTTCAAGATGCCCAACTATTAAATAGTGTTGGCGGCTCACAATATATATTAGAGCTAACAGATACAGCCACAACTTCGGCTAGTATTAAACATTATGTTGAAATAATTCAAGACAAGTTTAAAATGCGTCAGTTAATTGAAATAACTGAGAGAATAAATGAAAAAGCATTTACAAATCCAGGTGAAATTGATTCAATTATGGATGAAGCGGAAAAAGGTATTCTAGATGTTACTAGATCTCGCCGTAGTGGTGACTTTAGAGCATCTGAAGAAATTGTTGCGGCTGTTTTAGCTAACATTAAAAGAAAAAGTGAATCAGGCTCTAGTGTAACTGGCATGAAGACTGGCTATTCAGCACTGGATAAAATTACCAGTGGCTTTCAAAAAGGTGACTTAATTATCCTAGCTGCAAGACCATCCGTTGGTAAAACGGCTTTTGCCCTTAATTTAGGCACTAATATGGCCTTATTAAATGATTTACCTACAGCTATATTTTCACTGGAAATGCCAGCTGAACAATTAATGCAAAGAATTTTAACTTTTAAAAGTGAAATATCTGGAAATAAATTAAGAGATGGTACAATTAGGTCTAATGCTGAATGGAATTCACTGTTTGAAGCTGCAAATACTGTTAAGCAAGCCAAGATATTTATTGATGATAGTCCGATGCTAAAAGTATCAGAAATATTTTCTAAGTGTCGCAAACTAAAAGCTGAAAACAATTTAGGCGTTATAATTATTGACTACTTACAGCTAATGGATTCAGGAAGTTCTGCTGAAAATAGACAACAGGCTGTTTCTGAAATATCTAGAGCTTTTAAAGCTTTAGCCCGTGAGTTAGATGTACCAGTTATTGCCCTATCACAGCTATCAAGAGCTGTTGAACAAAGAACAGACAAGCGTCCGATGCTTTCAGATTTACGTGAATCTGGAGCAATTGAGCAAGATGCTGACATTGTTATGTTTTTATATCGTGAATTTTATCATTCAAATGAAGATGAATCTGATAATCAAGAAACAGATGTTATTATTTCTAAACACCGTAATGGTTCTTTAGGAACGGTAACCTTAATGTTTAAAAAGAGTATAAATGCATTTTATTCTATAGCACCATCATCAGGGAGTTGATCGTTAGTGAAAGATAAAAAAATCTGGATTGCGCTAATTGTTATGTTATTTTTTAGTGGTATTATTGTTTATGCCGAGTCAAACGTAATTGTTAAGGCTCAAAATTATTCAAAGAGTCGACTTTTAAATAACAAAACATCAATATTAGACCAATCAATTGTTAAAGAATTAGCTGACCCTGTTGCTGCAACGGTTTTATATGCAAATAATGAGGTTGTAGGGACAGTTACAAATTTAGACTTAATCCAAGCTAAAATTAATGATGTTAATAAACAGCAGTATGAAGAAGTTTTCCCTGATTCCAACCTTGGTCTTGGTGAAGATGTTTTTTTAGCTGAGGAAATGACATATTTTGTTCGACAAGATATTGATGATAAAATCATTAACTACATTGTTGATAATGACTTATTAGCAATTGAATCAAACAAAATCACCTTTTCTAATGGAGCAATTATTTACGTTAAAAATCTAGATGATTTTGAAAGTGCTAAAGAAAAATACTTGCTTAACTTTGTTAGTGAAATGGAATTGTCGTATTTGAAAAAGGGTGAAATACCACCTTTAACAAAAGATTATGGATCAACTGCAATAGCTTTGGATATTTTAGAAAAAACTTCAGTTAGTAGTGGTTATGCTTCAATTGAAAATATATATTTAGATGAGCGTTCAATTATTGAATTTTTAAGTTATGGATTTGAAGTAGAAAAAGAATTTTATACAGTTAAAGCTTTGGATACAGTTGATGGTATTGCCTTTATGGCAGGAATCTCTCCACAGCAGCTTTTAACAATCAATCCACAAATTAAAAGTCGTGAACAATTATTAAAAGAAGGTGAAGAGTTAAATGTTACATTTTTTGATTCACCAATCAATATTATTGTTAAAAAACAAACAGTTAAAAAAGAAGTTATTTATCCACAGTCAACTCAATATATTAATGACCCTACTTTAAGAGAGGGTGCAACAGTGACAATGACTTATGAAAAGTCAGGCTTTGAAAGAATAACTTATGAAGAAACTTATGTAAATGGACAAATAAGAGATGGAGTCGAAATTTTAGAAAGAGAAGTTTTAGAAGCTCCAATTAGAGAAGTTATTAAACGTGGAACAATGATTTTACCAAAGGTTGGTTCTGGTAGTTTTAGATATCCAGTTGATAATGTTGCGATTACTTGTGGGTGGTATTGCTACCCTGGTCACATGGCAACGGACTTTATTAATCAGTACAATCGCTATGGTTCAGTTAAAGCTTCTGACCGTGGTGTTGTTAATGGTAAGGGCTATAACAGCATTGGTGGATATTTTGTTACAATTAACCACAATAATGGTTATGAAACATATTATGGCCATTTAAACCGCCCAGCTTATGTTAATGTTGGTCAAACGGTTTCACGTGGTGAAGTAATTGGTCAAATTGGCTCTACGGGCTATTCGACAGGACCTCATGTTCACTTAGAGATTAGATTGTATGGTCGTCGGATAAATCCAATGACTATTATGGGAAGGTAATTATGGAATATCATATTTTAGCGAGTGGTTCAAAAGGTAATTGTACAGTTATTAGTGATGGTGAAACAACGATCGTTATTGATGCAGGGACAACTAATCGCCATTTAAAGGCTAGTTTTGAGCAAATAGACATTGATTATAAAAGTGTTGATGCAATTTTAATTACTCACACACACTCAGATCACATTGGTAGAATCAATTTATTTAAGGACAATCTGTTTTATACACCTGCAAATTTAGGCGATAGTTTCAATCAAGTCCAATTAAATGGTGAAGATAGTTTTGTGATTAATAGTTTAAGTATTAAAACAATTCCACTATCTCATGATAGTGGCTTAACGCTTGGTTATATTATTGAAAACAATTCAAGTAAGCTTGTTTATGTTACAGATACGGGCTACTTTAAAGATTCACATTTAAAAGATATTACAGATGCTGATTATTATATTATGGAGAGCAATCATGAACCTGAGATTTTAATGGCAACAAGCCGCCCGTTTTTTTTGAAACAAAGAATTATGGCGATGGATGGACATCTTTCTAACCAAGATGCCGCTGAAGTTTTAAGTAAGGTTATTTCACATAAAACCAAAGAAGTCGTTTTAGCGCATATTAGTGAAGAAGCTAATGATCCAAATGTCGCATTACAAATAACAGTTGATAGATTAAAAAGTCCTCATGTAAATGTGAGGACTGCTAAGCAGTTTGAAATAGTTTCAGGAGGTCAAAATGCAAAATAACAAACTTAAAAGTAGTGTAAAATTATTATTAGTAGGACTTTTGTTTTGGAATGTAGTACTAACTTATATGGTAGTTAATAATCAAGATAATAGCGAAGGATTAAATAGTAATGAAAGTGCAGAAATCATTAGCCAAAGAGCGACATATACAACTACCGATTTAACAAAGGCCGCTGAAAAAAGTGCTAATAAGGCTGTAGGAATTAGAGCACTAACTGGTGAAGGTAGTGGCGCTATTTATCGTTCCGAAAAATTAGAGAATGGTAAAACAAAAATTACCATCATTACAAACAACCATGTTGTAGCTGGCTCAAAAGAAGTCATGGTTATGTTTGCTAATGAGCAAGAATTACCTGGTGATGTTGTTGGTGGTGACATTTTTACTGATTTAGCTGTTGTAAGTGTTGAAGCTGACTTTGCAGTAGATGCCTTTGCTGTTGGAGACTCCTCATTAATAAAGGTTGGTGAGTGGGTTTTAGCAATTGGCTCACCCCTAGGTTTTGATTTTTATGGTTCAGTTTCTGAAGGTGTTATCTCAGGGAAAAACCGTAGAATTGGCGTTGACTTAAATGGCGATGGAAGTCATGATTGGGATATGGTCGTACTACAAACAACGGCGGCAATAAATCCTGGTAACAGTGGTGGTCCCTTAATTAATTTAAATGGTGACCTGGTTGGGATTAATTCAATGAAGATTACGGGCAGCCAAGTTGAAGGAATGGGTTTTGCTATTCCAATTAATGAAGTTATTCCAATTATTAATCAAATTATTGAAACAGGAGAAGTAAAAAGACCTCTGATCGGATTATCAGGTCGTGGCATTAAAGATTACTCTTCAGTACATAAAAGCTATTTGGGCTTGCCTTTAGATATTGAAAAAGGTGTTGTTATTACTGATGTGCTTCCAAATGGAGCGGCAGAGGCTGCGGGCATTTTACCTTTAGACATTATTATTAAATTTAATGAATTAGAAATTGAATCATTTAAAGACTTTAGAATTGAACTGTACAAAATGAAGACTGGTGATGAGGTTATTTTAAAGGTCTTGAGAAATAATACAGTTGTTGATATATCTGTGATTCTTAAGTGATAACGATCTTAAGTGTTGGCAAAATTAAAGACAAACATAATAGGGCTTTGGCTGATGAGTATTTAAAAAGGCTCCAGCCCTATCATAAAGTTATTATAACTGAGGTCAAAGACTACACCACAAGTAGTAAAGATGAGATTATGGCTGAGACATTGGAAAAAGAAGCTGACAATTTACTAAAAGTTATTAAAGATAATGATTATGTCATACTTTTAGCCATAAAAGGTTTAGAGTTTGACTCAGTCACTTTTAGTGATAAGTTAGATTCAATCTTTACTTATGAAAGTAGTAACATTGTTTTTGTAATTGGTGGTTCAATGGGTGTTAGTCAAAGAGTAATAGATCGAGCTAATTTAAAGTGGAGTTTTTCTCAATTAACCTTTCCCCACCAGCTATTTAGAGTTATGGTTTTAGAGCAAATATATCGAAGTTTTAGGATTAAAAGAAATGAACCCTACCATAAATAATATATGTTATAATGATAGAGTGTTTTAATAGGAGGTATTATGTTTAAGTTATATCCAAGTGAAGAACTAATTATTGAAACTGAAACAAACCCTGCAATAGATGAACGCAAAAAGTCGAGATACCTATTAATTATGGGACTGATTCTAGTTTTTACTGGACTCTTTTATCGCTATGCAAGCGCTCAAGATTGGGTTTTAAGTATAATCTTTTGGGTCTCGATAATTGGAGTAGTTATTTCAGTATCGGCATATATTTTCAAAATATATGATGCAGGTAAACTAAAAGGTAGCAAAAAATACTATTTAACTAGCAGTAGAGTTGTTGAAACGGACGCTAATGGCAAAGTAAACAAAGAAATCTTACTTTCAAAAGTCAAACGCGTAGAGCTAATTAAAATTGTTGGCAAAGCTGGAGATGTTGTTATTAATCCAAAACCACAAAGCCCACAAGAGGCACAAAAACAACGACTTAAAGGCGATGTTGTTAGTAAATATGCTAAAGAAACATTTGTAGTAAAAAGTATAGCTGATGCAGCGGCATTTGCCCAAGCTCTTAAGAAGTAAGAAAGCGTTTACTTATACTTGATTAATTGAAGTTTATGATATATATTATAGTAGAATGGAGGTATACAATGAAAAGTTTTACAGCAGAAATAATTGATCCAGTTGGATTACATGCTAGACCAGCAACAATTGCGGTTTCAGTAGCAAGTAAATTTAAAAGTGATATTACAATTGGTTTTGACGGACAAGAAGTAAATATGAAGTCTATTCTTAATATAATTTCTTTAGGTGCAACACCAGGCTCAGAAATTACTATCAAAGCTGATGGAGAAGATGAAGAAGATGCTCTTGCAACAATCGAGGAAACACTTCGCGCTCAAAAGGTCATTGCATAAAAATTAAAAAGAATAGAAGGCTATGCCTTCTTTTTTTGCATAGGGAGGAGAAAGTATATGAGAGAAACAGTAAATTTATGGTTAAATAATGAAAACGTAAGTGATCTGGAAAAAGCTGAAATTAAAAGATATGATGAAGATCAATTAAGTGAAGCTTTTTATAAAGACTTAGAGTTTGGAACTGCTGGTATGCGTGGAATTATGGGACCTGGTACAAATAAGATCAATACTCACACTATTGCTAGAGCTAATATGGGCTATGCAATGTATATAAATGATAATGCTAAAGAGCAAAGAGTAGCGATAGCATATGATAATCGCAATAACTCAAAACTATATGCTGATGTTTCTGCACGCGTTTTAGCAAAACACAACATTGAAGTTTTACTTTTTGATGAACTAATGCCTACACCATTATTATCATATGCTGTGAGAGAACTAAATTGTGGCGGTGGTATAGTTATTACAGCCTCACATAATCCAAAAGAATATAATGGTTATAAAGTTTATGATGACCGTGGCTGTCAGCTAATTCCAGAATATATCGAAGAAGTTATTAAAAATGTTGAAAGTATTGATAACTATTTAGATATTGATATAAAATTATCTGATAAACAAGAGGCAATGATTAAGCTTATTGATAATAGTTTGATTGAAAAATATCTAAAGACTGTTTTAGATCATCAAAACCATATAAATGATAATGATGACTTTAGTGTTGTCTTTTCACCACAGCATGGAACAGGTTATAAGATTGTTCCAGAAATATTAAAGCGGGCTAATTATAAATGTTATCCACTAGCTTTACAATCAATTGTTGATGGGGATTTTTCAAACACAATATCGCCAAATCCAGAAGATCCTGGGGCTTATGTTGATGCAATATTACTCGCAAAAGAAAAAGGTGCTAATATTGTTGTGACAACAGATCCAGATGCAGACCGCGTCGGTGTTGCAGTTAGACATAATGATGAGTATGTTTTATTAAATGGTAATGAAACGACATCGATTATTTTATACTACCTACTATCACAAGCAAAAAAAGCAGGTAAATTAAGTGCTGACTCACTAGTAATTAACACTGTGGTTACAAGTGACTTAGGAAATGCTATTGCAAAGGCTTTTGGGGTTAGAGTTGAACAAACATTAACAGGCTTTAAATACATTGGAACATTAATGGATGAAAAAGATAACTTGGAAAACTATATTTATGGTTATGAAGAAAGTTATGGTTCACTACCAATTCCAATTGTCCGTGATAAAGATGCTGTGAGTGCAACATTATTAATATGTGAAATTGCTGCTCAATATGACAAACAAAACATGACACTAGTAGATTTATTGCATCAAATGCACGAAGAGTTTGGCTACTACTATGATACTCAAACCAATGAAACATTGGCTGGTGCTGATGGTGTTGAAAAAATTAAAGCTATTATGGATTCCTTCTATAATGTATCACTAGGAGTTGATGAAGGTTTAAATATTGTTAAAACTGAAAACTTCAATACTTTAAAAAAGACAACTGTTGATGGCGTTAAAAATATTGAACTTGAAAATGCAGATGTTATGAAGATATACTTTAAAGATTTGGGATGGATTGCAATTAGACCAAGTGGAACTGAGCCAAAGATTAAATTTTATTATGGAGCCTTTGGTAAAGACTTTAAAGAGTCTAAAGCCAATTTTGAAAAATTAAGTAGTTATGTCAACAAAAAACTAGCATAAAAGCTTAAATCACTAACAATAAAGCCATAGATTTTCTATTCTATGGCTTTTTCTATATAATGGATTTAGTTAAATTTATGGAAGAGGTAAAATAATGACACAAAGAAAACAGTTTATTGAACAATTAGTATTAGAAGCAGGAGTATTAATTAGAAAAAGACTTACTGAAGATATGAGTATTGAAAAAAAAGGTGGCAGGCGTTCTGACTTAGTTACAAGTGTTGACTTTGAAGTTGAGAGATTGCTTGTAGAGAAAATCTCAAAACAATTTCCAGATGATAGTTTTTTAACTGAAGAAAAGACAGTTGATTTAATAGAATCAGATAATGTATGGATTATAGATCCAATAGATGGCACAATGAACTTTATTTATAGTCAAAGAGATTTTGCAATTTCAGTTGCGCTATATTCTAAAGGCCAACCAAAAATTGGAGTTGTTTATGATGTAATGGCAGATGAAATAATCATTGCTCAAAAAGGTTTAGGAGTAACTATAAACAATGTTCCAGTTGAACAAATAGTGCCAGTTGAGCTAAAACAGTCAATTGTTGATGTTAGTTTGAAGTCAATTAGAAATTTAAAGATCAATGGTATTGCCGATCTTTATGATATGTCACCACAAGTTCTATCAAATCGTAATATTGGTTCAGCTGCAATTAGAATTGCCCATATTGGCTTAAATAGAGCCCATGTGTATATCAATGATCGTTTAAGTATTTGGGATGTAGCAGCCGCAATGTTGATAGTTGATGAATTAGGTGGTACTCACAATTTTAAAGATGTTGATTTAAAGTATAATTCTGATAGTTTTTTCTTTATGGGTGCAAACAATCAAAATGTTTATGATGAAATAAAAAGGATATTTTTCAAATAAATTACAGGTTTAAATATGCTATTATATATAGAAATGAAAGAGGGAATAATATGAGTACAAATTTATTGAAAAGATCTGAAGTACCAGTTAAGGATACTTGGGATTTAACGACAATCTTTGCAAGTGATCAAGCTTGGGAAGAAACATTTAAACAATTAGAAAAAGACTATTTAGAAACAGAGAAGTTTAAAGATGATTTTTTGAAAAGTGCTGACAATTTATTAAAATTATTACAATTTAGTGAAAAAATTGAGTTAAAAGCATCCCATCTTTATGTTTACACACACTTACAATCTGATACTGACGTATCTAATTCAACTTATCAAGCGATGCAATCTAGAGCTATGGGCCTAATAACAAAAATAAGAACAGCCTTTGCCTTTATTAACCCAGCAATTTTAGCAGCTGATCAAACAATGATTGAAAATTACTTATTAAAAAATAGTGAACTTGGATTATACAAGCACTACTTTAATGATATCTTTAAAAACAGAAAGTATATTCTTTCTAATAAAGAAGAAAGCATTCTAGCTGCTGCGGGTCAAACACTATCAGTATTTGATAATATTTATGGTGTTTATACAAATTCAGAAATGAAGATGCCACTGGTAAGTGATGATGAAGGTAAAAAGATTAAACTATCATATGGTCGCTACAACGTTTTGCGTGAAAGTAAAAATAAGGCAGTAAGAAAAGAAGCCTTTTTAGCAATGCACAATACTTATGCTGAAAATAAAAACACCCTAGCAACTATTTTAGGTGGACAAATAAAAGCTGATAATTTTAATGCTCAAGTTAGAGGTTTTGAAAGTGCAAGACACTCAGCACTTTTTGCAAACAATGTTGAAGAGAGTGTTTATGATGAACTAGTCGATACAGTTAATGATAATTTAGATGCCCTACACAAATATGTTGAAGTTAGAAAAAATATTTTAGGTAATGAAACCATTAACATGTATGATCTATACACACCACTAGTTAGTGACATTGATTTAAAGTTTACTAAAGAAGATGCTAAAGAAATTATTATCGAAGCTTTGCAGCCTTTAGGTAAAGAATATGTGGATACAGTAAAACGTGCCTTTGATGAGCGTTGGTTAGATTTAACTGAAAATGAGCATAAGCGTAGTGGTGCTTACTCATCAGGAACATATGGAACTAATCCATATATCTTAATGAACTGGCAAGACTCACTAGACAATGTGTATACACTGGCTCATGAGTTAGGTCATAGTATCCATAGTTACTACACAAGAAAGTATCAACCACAAGTTTATGGTGATTATTCCATTTTTGTAGCTGAAGTTGCTTCTACAACAAATGAACAGCTCTTAACAGATTACTTTTTAAAGAAGTATCAAGATAAAAATATCCGTGCCTTTATTTTAAACCATTACTTGGATGGCGTAAAAGGTACTGTGTTTAGACAAACACAGTTTGCTGAATTTGAACATTTAATTCACCAAGCTGATCAAAATGGAATTGCCTTAACTGGAGAGTATTTAACAAAAGAATACTTTAAAATGAATAAAAAATATTATGGTCCAGCTATGACTTATGATGAAGAGATTGGTTATGAGTGGGCGCTAATTCCACACTTTTACTACAATTACTATGTGTATCAATATGCAACAGGCTTTAGTGCTGCATCATCGCTATCACAAAGAATTTTAACTTTAGATGAAAATAAAATTACAGATTACATCGACTTTTTAAAGTCAGGATCATCAGCCTATCCAATTGATGTACTAAAAAAAGCTGGAGTTGATATGAATTCAGCAAAACCAATTAAAGATACACTAGAAATATTTAAACAACGCTTAGCAGAATTAGAAAACTTGCTAGCATAAGTTATAATTATGGCAACCTTATATGGGTTGCTTTTTTATTTATCTTGTGAAAAAAACCAGGTATTAAACGTATAAATTGTTAGTTTAAACTATTACAACAAATCTAATCGCTTACATTTACAAAAGGTTAAAAAAGTGTTGTTTGTTTAATAATTTGTCACCTTTTAATCTCTTTGTATCCATGCTATAATACATATGAGCAAACGTTCATATGAGGAGGATTGTATGAAAGAATTAGAATTAAAAGTAACAGGTCTTGCCTGTGCAAGTTGTGCGGCAAATATAGAGAGTGAAGCTAAGGGAATTAGTGATTTAGAAGATGTCTCAATTGACCTTATGAATAATAATGTAAAGATTAAAATTAGTGACAAAAGCAAGGAAAAAGAAATACTTGAAAAATTAAATAGACTAGCTGATAAAATTGAACCTGGTTCAAAAATAGCGTATAAATCATTAGATAGTGTAGAAGTGATTAAAAAAGATTATACACTAGCTAGAATAATTTTTTCCACTTTGTTTATGGGATTGGGTTTACTTATTAAACAGGCTGATTTAAGTTTCTATGTATTAATGATTGCCTATATACTCGTTGGCTATGACGTAATAATAATGGCGTTTAAAAAGATTTTTAGAGGTCAAGCAATGGATGAACATTTTTTAATGACTATTGCGACAGTTGGAGCCATAATTATTGGTGAAAGATTTGAAGCTGTCTTGGTTATGCTTTTATATCAAATTGGAGAATTCTTTCAAGATCGTGCTGTTGATCAAACCAAACGCTCTATTACAAGTTTAATGGATATTAGACCAGATTTTGCCATTAAGCTTATTGATGGTAAAGAGGTAATGGTTGATCCACAAAATGTTTTGGTAAATGACATTATAATTGTTAGACCTGGTGAAAAAGTTGCTCTTGATGGCGTTGTAATTGATGGAATCAGTAGTATTGATGCCAAGGCTTTAACTGGTGAGAGTTTATTTCGCACAGTTGAAGTGGGTAGTGAAGTTTTAAGTGGGGTTATAAACATTGATGGGGTTTTAAAGATTCGAGTTAATAAGGCTTATTTTGAATCAACGGTTTCTAAAATATTAGACTTAGTTGAAAACGCTAGTGCTAATAAAGCCAAGTCTGAAACTTATATTGCAAAATTTGCAAAATATTACACACCAATAGTTGTCGCAATCGCCTTTGTTTTAGCTTTTATTGTGCCATTAATTTTAAAAGGTGTGCTATTTGATTATGATTATATTTATCGTTCATTAACATTTTTAGTAATATCTTGTCCTTGTGCCCTCGTTATTTCTGTACCGTTAAGCTTTTTTGGAGGTATTGGTGGTGCAAGTAAAGAAGGTATCTTATTTAAGGGTAGTAACTATATTGAAGCCTTAGCTAAAGTTGATACTGTTGTTTTTGATAAAACGGGAACGCTAACGCATGGTAATTTTGTCGTTTCTAATGTTACATCAAAACATAGTAGTGAAAAAGTCTTAGAAATGGCGGCTATGGCTGAATATTATTCAAATCATCCTATTGCGCTTTCAATTGTTAAGGCTTATGGAAAGCCAATTGATCAAAACTTAATATCAAATGTTGAAGAAATTGCGCATCATGGTGTTAGTGTCAGTTATAACGACAAAGTAATATTAGCAGGTAACTATAAGTTAATGCTGCTTAAAAATATTGATGTAGCCCAAATTGCTTCTCAAAAATCAATTGTTTATATCGCTGTTGATAGTGAGTTTTATGGAGCAATAACAGTTGAAGATGAAATCAAGGCACAATCACTAGTCGCAGTTAATAATTTAAAAGCGCTTGGTATTAACAAGATTGAAATGTTGACTGGTGATAGTCAAAGTATTGCTGATGAAGTTGGGGCATTTTTGGGTTTAAGCAAAGTTTACTCCCAATTGTATCCAGCTGATAAGGTAGACATTGTTCAAAGATATTTAGATAGCAGTGAAGCGGTGGTTTTTGTTGGTGATGGAATTAATGATGCTCCGGTATTAACGCTGGCTAGTGTTGGTGTAGCTATGGGGGCTTTGGGCTCTGATGCTGCTATTGAGGCTGCTGATGTTGTAATTATGGATGATGATCCAGCTAAGTTAGCTATTGCGATTAAACACTCAAAACGAACATTGAGAATTGTTAAACAAAACATCACTTTTGCAATTGGAATTAAGCTGTTGTTTTTACTGCTAGGTGGCTTAGGCATAAGTAGTATGGCAATGGCAGTTTTTGCTGATGTTGGAGTATCGATTTTGGCAATCTTAAATGCGATTCGCTTATTAAAAGTTAAATAGAAAATTGGGCAAGACTTAAGTCTTGTCTTTTTTTCACTTATGATATAATTGTAGAGAGGTGAAATTATGAATGATACAATTGCAGCAATAGCAACACCGCTTGCTGAAGGAGCAATTTCAATAATAAAAGTTAGTGGCGATAGGGCTATTGATAAAATCAATCAAATCTTTGATCGAGACTTAACAAGTTTTAATGCTAATACAATAAATTATGGAAATATAATAGATAGTAAGGGTCACATCATTGATGAGGTTATGGTGAGTGTTTTTAAAGCACCGGCTTCATTTACTAGAGAAGATGTTGTAGAAATTAATACCCATGGTGGTATTTTAGTGACTAGAACGGTATTATCGCTAGTTTTGGCCCAAGGAATTAGATTAGCGAGGCCAGGAGAGTTTACACAACGTGCCTTTTTAAATGGTCGTCTTGATTTAACACAGGCTGAGGCGATAAATGATTTAATTGTAGCTGCTAGTAGTAAAGGTATGGAATTGGCTGTCAGTGGCATTAAAGGCTCGATTAAAAGACTTTTAGATCCTTTAATTGAAGATATGTTAAATGTTATCGCAACAATTGAAGTAAATATTGATTATCCTGAATATGATGATGTGGTTATACTAAGTAATGAGTTGGTTAGACCAAATGTTATTGATTGGCAAAATCGCCTTTCAGTCATAATTGAGCGGGCTCTTAAAACAAGAGAAATTAAAGAGGGTGTTAAAACTGTTATAATTGGTGAACCCAATGTTGGTAAGTCAAGTTTGTTTAATGCGCTTATTGAAGAGGATAAAGCGATTGTAACTGATATTGCGGGTACGACTCGTGACTTGGTTGAAGGTAGTATTCATTTAGATAATGTCATCTTGTCTTTAATTGATACAGCAGGTCTTAGGGATACTGATGATAAAATTGAAAAAATTGGAATAAAAAAAACTAATGCAGCTATTGAGCTAGCAGAGTTTATTATTATGGTTTTAGATGCTTCACGTGATATTAACAGTGATGAGCAAATATTGTTAGAAAAAATTGTTGATAAGCGTCATGTTGTTGTTTATAACAAAACTGATTTAAAAGAAACAGGTAAACTGCAGGTTAGTGCGATTAAAAATGATGTGTCAGCTTTAATAAATGAGATAAATTCAATGTTTGAATACTCTGATCTTGACTTGAGTGAAGGTTCTCTTAATAATGAGCGCCAAATTGGCTTGGCAATGGAAGCTTTAAATCATTTAGATCAAGCAATGTTTGCTATTGATGCTGAACTTGAGTTAGATTTAGTCACTATTGACTTAAATGATGCTTATTTGGCTTTAAAAGAAATCTTAGGGGAAGTAAGTCGTGATGACTTGCTTGACACGCTATTTTCGAAATTTTGTCTGGGGAAATAAATATGAAAAATGGATGGATAGATTCACATGCTCATTTGATGGATGAGTCATTGTTAGTAGAAATTGAAGATGTAATTAAGCGAGCCCATGATAACGGTATCATTAAAATCATGCTTATAGCCTTGAGTAATGAGGAATTTGACTTGGCTTTGAGACTTAAAAACAAGTATTCTATGATAGATATTACGTGTGGTTTTCACCCTAGTGATGCCCATAGTCTAACTGAGACAAATTGGCAAAAACTGGAAGAAATGCTAAAAACGGGTAAAGTGAGCGCAATTGGTGAAATTGGGCTTGACTATTATTGGGATAAGACGTATATAAATATACAAAAAGAAGTGTTTATAAAACAGCTAAAAATGGCTGATAAATACGAATTACCAGTCGTAATTCACATGCGTGATGCAACTGAGGATACTTTTGAGATTTTATCAGAGTTTAAACCTGAAAAAAGAGGGGTCATGCACTGTTATACAGGTAGTGTAGAAATGGCTAAAAGGTTTGTGGAACAAGGCTTTTTGATATCTTTAGCTGGTCCTTTGACTTTTAAAAATGCTCGAGAAAATATTGAAGTTGCTAAGCAGATACCCTTAAATAAACTGTTAATTGAAACCGATTCACCTTTTTTGACACCGCATCCATTTAGAGGCAAAATAAATGAGTCTAGTTATGTCAAATACGTTGGTGAAAAACTAGCTGAGATTAAGAATTTGGAAACTTTCACAGTACAATCACAAATAAGTGATAATTACCATAGCATATTCAAATAATTGAACTCANNTATTATTTCTTCAGTCCAAAGGAGTGGAAGAATGATATTAAAAAAGAGAGTGGTTTTCTTACTTTCAACATTATTATTTTTAAGTGGATGTGTATTTAACCAAACTGAAGAAAATATAGTCTTACAAATAGCGGCTAGCGATGTAGTGAAGAAAGAAACCAAAAGCAATAATCAAACTCAGTACACGCAAGTTTACGAGATAGTAGAAGAAGAAATATTAGGAACAAAGATAAATGAAGTAGTATATACAAAATCAAAAAATTCAAATGGAATAAGCTGGCTAGCAGCCAAAGTACAGGACGCCAAAGATGCTAGTCAAGAAGTGGAGCTAATCCACACATACAATCAATTCAATGAAAAGATTGCAACAATAACTAATCCAGGATCTAAAAAGATCACTGAGGCCCAGCCAACAATCTATGAATTTGGTGCAAAGATGCAAAAGGGAGCGATTTTTAACCCTTATCGAGTTACTAGATATGGATATGACTGCGGTGGCTGTACTGTAAGAGATGGAGACTTCTCTGGTACTGCTAGTGGAATGTTAGCTGGTAAAGACCGTGTCATGCAAGCTAATGGTGAGTGGAAGCAAGGTTTGACTTATGAGGGCTATCATATTATTGCCACATCAAGTGCAATCCCACTGTTTTCAATTGTAAAGATTTCTAATCACCCATTTTCTGGTGGGGGAATAATTGCAGGTCAACCATTTTATGCAATCGTTGGTAATCGTGGTGTTGGTGGTAGCAATATTGATTTATTTGCTGGAACTGAAAAAAACCTAAACGTTATTAGCCAAAAGGGAAGCCCTGCTAATAGTAATACTACGGTTGAAATTATTAGAGTTGGAAAATAAATATTTTATTAAAACTGAGATTGAATAAATCTCAGTTTTTTATGTTAAAATGTAAGGTGATAGAAAAGCTAGTAATGAGGTAGAACATGAAAATATCCCAAGTAATAGTAGTAGAAGGTAAAAATGATATTGCAGCTGTTAAAAGAGCGATTGATGCAGATGTTGTTTCAACTTCAGGCTCAGGAATAAGCAAAGAGAAATTAGCGTTTTTAAAAACGATTGAAAAAAAGCGTGGTTTAATTATTTTAATGGACCCAGATTCACCAGGTGAAAAAATTAGAGCAATTATTAGTGAGCAAGTACCAAATGCAAAACATGCCTTTATCACAAAAAAAGATGCTTTGGTTAAAGGTGATGTCGGGATTGAAAATGCTAGTGTCAAAGCTATTTTAGCCAGTTTAGAAAATCTTGTTTCACCAAGTAGTACAAAAGCTTTAATAGATATAGAGGATTTAATCCAATATGATCTAATTTTTAGTGAAAATAGTAGCCAGTTAAGAGAAAAGTTGGGTACAGTTTTAAATATTGGTATGTGTAATGGTAAAACACTTTTAAAAAGATTAAATATGTTGAATCTTAGCAAAGTGGAACTAAATACAATAATGGAGGATCTCAATGCAAAATAAAATCGCGAATATTCGCACAACTAAATACCTACTAGAAAAATATGAGCTTTTAGCTAAGCGCTCACTTGGTCAAAACTTTATTGTTGACTCCAATATTATTGACCGACTTGTTGCGCATGCAAAATTAGACAAAGATGTTGCTGTAATTGAAATTGGTCCAGGTCTTGGGGCACTAACTCAACAGTTAATTGAAAGTGCAGGTCATGTCACCTCAATTGAAATTGATCAAAATATGATTGAAATATTAGAGAAGATGTTTTTTGATAAAGAAAACTTCACACTTATTCACAGTGATATTTTAGATTATGACTTAGAAGCACTTATCAAAGTGTTAGATCAAGATTATAGTCGGGTGATGATTGTGGCGAATTTGCCATATTATATTACTTCGGAAATTTTATTGAAACTGTTTAAATTAGAAAACAAGGTTGATTCAGTAATGTTAATGGTACAGCGCGAATTTGCGCAACGATTAACGGCTGATAAAAATACCAAGGAATATCGAACTTTAACGGTTTTATCAAAAACATTTTATGACAGTAAGATTGTGATGAAAATTAGTAAGCATGTATTTTATCCTCGTCCTAATGTTGATTCTGCGATTATTTTAATGAAGTCAAAAAATGTTGATGTAAATGATTCAGATGAATTGATGAAGTTTGTGGAAATGTGTTTTGTTCAAAAGCGTAAAACTATTTATAATAATTTAAAAATTAGTTTAAATGAAGATTTGGTATTAAAAATATTGAAGGCTAGTGATATTGAAGCGGGCCGGAGAGCATCAGATTTAGATGTAAAAGACTTCCTTAAGATGTATGAGGTGTATTATGAAGAAAAAGAGCTTTGCAAAAGTTAATCTGTCTTTGGATGTAGTTAAAAAAAGAGATGATGGCTATCATGAGTTAGATATGATTATGGTTCCAATTGATCTTTTTGATACTGTTTCAATAAATATTGCCAAAGAGATGTCTATGGTTGCAAATAAAAGTTTTATTCCTTTAGATGAGCGTAATACAATTATTAAAGCAATTGAAGTTTTACGGGATAAATATGATTTTGTGGAAAATTTTGAAATTGAGCTTGTTAAAAATACGCCAACACAAGGTGGTATGGGTGGTGGTAGTGCTAATGCTGCAACTACAATAACAATGATTAATGAAATGTTAAATTTAAAGATGTCAGAGTTTGATATGATGGAAGTGGCTAAAAAGGTTGGTGCTGATGTTCCATTTTGTGTTTATGGCAAACCAGCAAGAGTTATGGGCTTTGGTGAAATCTTAAAGCCAATTGAGCACAACTTAGATTATTACATGTTTATTATTAAACCTAAGTGGGGTGTTTCAACGCCACAAGCATTTAAAAATTTGGATTTAGATAATCTTTATCATCCAAAAACAAATGAGGTAGTTTTGGCTTTAGAAAATAGTGACTATCAACTTTTTATCGATAGTATTGACAATACTCTAGAAGCTGGGGCAATTGAGATAGTTCCACAAATAAAGACTTTAAAAGCCGAGTTATTAGATTTTGGTTTTGATGTGGCAATAATGTCTGGTAGTGGCTCAACAGTCTTTGGAATTAGTCAAGATGAAAACTTGGTTGATCGGGCTGTGCAGCATTTTGTTTATGATTACAATTTTGTAAAAAAGACAAAAATAATAAAAGATGTAAGATTAGAAGAAATAATTGAAGATATGTTTTAATATTGTGGATATTTTTATACAATAAAGATAACTGGAGGTATTTATGAAAACAGCAATAATAATCGCAAATGAGCGTAAAAACAAGATTGATTCAGCAAATCCAACCGTTTTGCATAATATTATCGACAAACCAATGATTGAAAAGGTTGTGGATAATTTTACTCTATTAAATTTTGATAAAATTATTAGTGTAATTGATTATGACAAGGATAAAATTACTGATTTATTACAAGATAAATCAGAATATGCCAAAATTAGTGAAAGTGTTAAAATGTTAAAGGCTGTCAATACAATTAAATCACAGGCTAATATTGAAGGTTTAACAATTGTCGCTGATGCCAATGTGCCACTTATAACTAAATCTACCTACTCTATGATGCTAGAGTTTGTTAAAGAGTATCCAATGGTGGTTTTAACGGCTTATGCGGATGGTTTCACTGGTTGTGACATAATTACACGGAATCCTGAAAAGACTGTCAGATCAATTATAAAGTATGAAGAGGCTAGTGCTGATCAAAAAGCCATTCGTGAAGTTAATATGAATATTTATGCATTTAATAATAAATTGTTGTTTAAATATTTAGATCAATTAGAAAATGAAATGGAAGATTATGATGCAACTGACTTAGTGGCAGCCTTTAAGGCTGATGGTCATAAAATTATGCCATTACAATTATCTGGAGCAGGTGAAGCAATTAGAATCACTTCTAGAAAAAATTTAGTTATTGCTAATGCATGGGAACGTAATCGAATCAATACATATTGGCTAGAAAATGGTGTGACTATCTATGATAGTGAAACAACCGTTATTGGCTCTGATGTAAAAATTGGTAATGACACAATAATTTATGCAAATAATAAAATAATTGGTAAAACTACAATCGGTAAACACAACATTTTAGAGAGTGACAACAAGATTGTTGATTCAATAATTGGTGATGACAATACAATTGAGCGTTCAATTGTTAATTTAAGTGAAATTGGTGACAAAAACACGCTAGGACCATGGGCAAATATTCGAGAACATGTTATCATTGGTAATGGTAATCGTGTTGGAAGCAATGTAGAAATGAAAAAAACAGTATTAAAGGATTATAATGCAATCGCTCATACGGTATATTTAGGTGATACAACTTTAGGATCACACAATAATATCGGCTGGGGTGTTGTGACAGCTAATTATGATGGAAATAAAAAGCATAAAACAACAATTGGCGATAATTCATTTATTGGAAGTTCATCCACTATAATTGCACCAATCAATATTGGTAATAAAGCTGTTGTTGCAGCGGGGTCTACTATTACAATGGATGTAGAAGATTTTGCAATGGCAATTGGCCGCGGACAACAAGTTAATAAACCAGAACGTGGAATAAAATATCTAGAAAAGGAAGTATAAGCACAATGAGCCAAGAAATTATTGTTTTTGCACTAACGAGTAGTATTAACTTAGCAGATGAAATTTGTGAACACTTAGAGGTTAAAAGAGGAAAATGTAAGGTAACACATTTTTCTGATGGAGAAATTTTAGTTGAACCAGGAGAGTCTGTTCGTGGAAAGCATGTCTTTTTAGTCCAATCAACAAACTCGCCAACAAGTTCAACAGTAATGGAAGTTTTAATAGCCTTAGATGCTTGTAAACGTGCATCTGCTGATGAAGTAACTGTGGTTATGCCATACTACGGCTATGCACGTCAAGATCGTAAAGCAAGAGCGCGTCAGCCAATTTCAGCTAGATTAATGGCTGATTTATATGAAGTTGCTGGAGCTGATCGTATGATCACAATTGACTTACATGCTCCACAAATTCAAGGTTTCTTTAAAATTCCAACTGATGACTTGTCTATTTCATCAATGTTTGGACAATACTATCGTAATAAAATTCAACGCAAAGAAATTACTGGCGAAGTTGTTATTGTTTCACCAGACCATGGGGGAGCTGCCAGAGCTAGAAAATTAGCTGATACAATTCCAAATTCAACTGTTGCAATTATTGATAAGCGTAGAAGCAAACCAAATGAGGCTGAAGCGATTAATTTAATTGGTGATGTTGATAACAAAACCGCAATTATAATTGATGATATTATTGATACAGGTGGTTCAATGATGAGCGGGATTGATATGCTTTATGCTAAAGGGGCAAAAGATGTCTTTGCAGCCTGTTCGCATGGTGTCCTTTCAGGACCTGCAATTGAAAGAATTAGAAACTCAAAAATAAGTGAGCTAGTTGTTTCAAATTCAATTGAACTAAAAGAAGAAGCGAAAAACTGTCCAGCAATTAAACAAATCTCTGTTGCTTATTTATTAGCTAAAACAATTGAAGCGGTTAATGAAAAAACACCAGTAAGTAATATTTATAGTTTATTTAATGACTAAGTAAAAACAATAATAAAAAAAAGACACTACTAGTGAAGTGTCTTTTTTGCTGTCTTAAATAATTTCTATAAACTTACTTAAATGAATACTGTATACATAAGCCAAAATCTTTTTATCTGGATAACTGTTTTTTATCGCCGCTTTATAAAAGTTGAGTTGATCACTATATCTTTCTAACAATGTATCACTAGTTTCAACACTGTCTGTTTTAAAGTCAATAATAGTGACACTGTCATTTGAAATGGCTAAAAAGTCAATAATACCGCGCTCATATACTCCATTAACATTTGCGATAAAAGGAAACTCTTTATATACTTCTAACTTTAGTAAATTTTTAAACATTTCATCATTGTTTAACTGGATTAATTTATCGATGTAAAAATTAGTCATGTCAGGGCTGATTTCTCTAATCATTTCACTTGTCCAATTATCATTAGGTAGTCTTTCAATTGTATTATGGATAAGTGAACCTATGTCAAAGTGAATTTCTGAAACACTTAAATCCAATGGCTTAATTGGCCACTCATATTTAACTTGAATCGATTGTGTTTTTTGTGGTTGATTCTTTTTAATCATTTCAATCTTTTCAACGGTTTTTTCTAAACTATCATATTCAAAGTATTCAACTTGTTTAACTTTTAAGTTATGCGTTTGATGGTTTTGGGCTATCGCATTTATCCAACCAGTGTATCCAATTGAATTTTTAACATCATTTGCACTAAAATTTGAATATTTTTTGGCTTTGCTAAATTTAAAGATATCAATTACATACAAGCGTTTTTGGGCTCTGGTCATTGCGACATAAAGTTTGCGCATTTCTTCTTCTAAGTCTTCTTTATGGTCAAATTGTCTTATTAAAAAGTTGGCTAAGTTGTTTTTAATAATTCTTTGGGGCAAATAGACAGTTTTTAGGGCTAAACCTAAGTCGGGATGCACAACAAAATTTGAAGTGTTGTCCATATAAAGGTTTGCGGATTTTGAATATAAAAAGACGGTATCAAATTGTAGTCCTTTAGAATTGTGAATCGTCATAACATTAACGACATTATCATCACTACTAATACTGCTTGCTTCTGAGGTTGCCTCTTGTTGCATAAGTTCTATTTGTTGAATAAAGCCATAGATGCCTGTTTGAATTAGTTGATATTGGCTGGCACTTTCATAGAATAAATCCAAGTTGGTACGACTTTGTTTGGAAATTTTAGCTTCATAAAAATCATTTATACCAATTACATAATCAATAATGTTTGTTAGTAGGATTTTATTTTGATCATTATGGAAATAATTGATTTGTTTTAAGATGTTTTTATCTAAGGCATCACTAACTTTAAACATATCATTGTGGATTAAAAATAGGCTTGTTATTTCATTTTCACTATAGCCATAAAGATTAATTAAAATCGCTGTTAAAGATATTTTGTCTTGTGGATCTAAGATTAATTTTAAGTAAGCTAGTACTACTGATACGCCATAGGAATCATAAAATCCATCAGACATAGCAATAAAGTAGGGAATATTGGCCATATCAAAGGCTTGGCGTAAATATTCTTTGTTTTTATGTGATTCAACTAAAACAGTAAACTTGTTATATCTACCATCATTATCAGCTTTGTATAATTCGACAATTTTTTTGGCAATGTATTGGGCTCTAAATTGGTGACTACTTAAATTATAATCATCATCAAATTCTTCATAGGCATCATTTTCAGTGTTTACTAAGTGTAATTCAACTGGTAGACTATCAATTTTTTGATTATCAGTTCCGGCGGTGACACTGTCAAATTCATCATAGGAAGAATTAAAGTCATCAACATTCATTAAGTGTGAAAAAAGATGGTTGTTGTAGGCGACTATTGCTTCTTTTGAGCGAAAGTTATTGCTTAAAAAGATTGTTTTGTGTTTGTCTGTATCGCCTGTTTCAATTAGTTTTTGCATTAAACTTGGCTTGGCACCTCGAAAACGGTATATAGATTGTTTGACATCACCAACGCGAAAGATATTATTATCGCGGCCTACAAGTTCAATGATTTGATTTTGTAGCGTATTTGTATCTTGAAACTCATCGACTAGAATATCTTCAAATTCTTGTTTTAAAGTATTTGCGACTTCATTGTTGTTTTTTGTCAAAAGTTTGTAAGTTAAAATTTCCATATCATTAAAGGTAATACCTTTTTTGTTTGAAATGGCTTTTATGTATAAGTTGTTGTATATTTTGGTTAAATCAACAATGTTTTGAGCAAGGTCTTGATTGTGGGCTAAGTCGGCTAATAGTTGTGTTTCTGGATATAACATTTCTAAGATATTGTTTAAAATTGAGAAATATTCTTCTCTAAGTTGTTGAAAGTCTGTTTGCTTGTTTAAGTTTTTATGTTTAATACTTGCGATATATTCAAGGGCTTTACGATAATTTTCATAATCATTATCAGCTAGGGCACCCTCAGAAACTTTTAATGAAGTCATTACATCTTTCATCCATAGTTTTTGATTATCAACATTGACTTGATCTTTAAGTGAGTCAATTGTTCGATCTAACTGATAAACAGTAGTTTTTAATCTTTGGGTTTCGCTGTTTAAAAAGTTAAAGAAAAGATTGTAAAATACTTTTGGTAGCTCAGTTAAAGTGTTGTATTTTTGATACATCACAATTGACTCATCTAGCCACTCATTAGGATTTGGCATTTCAAAGGATTGACTAGATACTTTTAAGATGATGTTTTTTAAACTATCTAAGTTCATTGCGGAAGCTGACAGGGCGTAGAGACTATTTTCTAATTTTAAACTATCAAATTGTGTCAAACTATCTTCAAAGGCTTCGGCTTTGATTTTATTAATTGTGGCTTGATCTAGGATATTGTTTAAAGATGTTGGATCTAAGTCTAGTATGTAGTAGTAATCTTTTAATAAGCCTAAACAAAAGGAGTGAATTGTCGAGATTTTAGCTGATGGTAAAAGGGTAATTTGTTCTTTTAGGTAAAGATCATCAGGATTATCTATAAACTTTTTTGATAGCTCACTTAAGAGTCGATTTTTCATTTCAGCGGCTGCAGCTTCGGTAAAGGTTAAAGCGACGATTTTATCAACACTTATTTTGTCTTGGATAATTCTTTTCATTAAGCGTTCAACGAGTACGGCTGTTTTTCCAGCTCCAGCACTTGCAGAAACCGTAATGTTAAAGCCAGTGGTATTGATCGCTAATTGTTGTTCTTTAGTCCATCTCATGATTGATCTCCTCACTTAATTTTTGATTAGTAAATATTTGTTCTTTAAAGTTTGTCGTGCTTTTTGATAAGCAGATACTGTGATAATCACAATAGGCACATGGATTATTAATTGG
>LFRM01159902.1_pt1 | contig 70630 bp, 65 predicted proteins | sample 618341 | NCBI WGS metagenome assembly LFRM01 (sample SAMN03654438, study PRJNA283298) | anaerobic digester metagenome | isolation source: pool of bioreactors CSTR01a, CSTR02a, and CSTR03a thermophilic anaerobic... | place: Denmark: Kgs. Lyngby | collected 2014-05-21 | reverse complement strand
GTCTCCATCAGCGTATTCCAAACGCCACACTCACCACATTGCCCAGCCCATTTCGGAAATGTAGCACCACACTCCGTACAGCCATACATCCGCTTAGCCTTAGCCATACCGCACTCCTCTGCTCACGATGCCAGCTCTGATCAAACGACCGCTAACAACACTCAANNACTTTAAGTTTGTCTTGCGGCAAATCTAAACGACGAGCACGCATGGCCACTTGCTGCTGGGATTCCTCACCAGTGACATATAAAGCAGGAATCGTCTTCGCCATATTGCACATCGTTTGCAAAAGAATCGTTGATTTACCAATCCCCGGATCACCACCGAGCAACACCACCGAACCATCGACTAAACCACCACCCAAGACACGATCCAGCTCACTGGACTGAGTGGAAAAGCGCGGAACCTCTGCAATACTGACCTCAGCTAAGGTCTTGAGCTGCGTTTGATCACCCGCCCAACCGGCACGACCCGTCTTTTCAGTGGCGCCCGCTTCAATCATAGTCTCCATCAGCGTATTCCAAACGCCACACTCACCACATTGCCCAGCCCATTTCGGAAATGTNNTGACGATTTAATACTCTACTAGAGGATCACAACATGACCTACTTTATTGATGCTTGGCTCGACCGCCCACAACCTTACCTACGCATTATTAACCGTTTAACCGGCAATATTTGCGTACAAGTCGAAGGCAAAGAATTAGAAGAATTGCGCGAACAAGGCGCGCTAGATATACACGACTTAAACAGTCCAGAACCTTGGAAGATTAAGGAACATGTACGACAACTGTTTTTAATGTGCCATGCCCAAGCAACTCGCTCAGGCATAGCACCCACTGCAAGCAGTTAACCTACGATTTCAAGCAACTCAACATCAAACACTAGCGTGCTGTGTGCAGGGATAGTACCCACCGCTTGACCAGCATAGGCCAACTCACTTGGTACATATAAACGCCACTTACTACCACAGTTCATTAACTGCAGTGCTTCAGTCCAGCCCGCAATCACGCCCGATACTGGAAATTCTGCTGGCTCGCCACGATCGTAAGAGCTATCGAATACTGAACCATCAATTAAAGTACCGTGGTAGTGAGTACGCACAGTGCTCTCGCGGGTTGGCTGAGCGCCTTCACCGCTAGTGATCACTTCATACTGCAGACCTGACTCTAAAGTAGTCACGCCGTCTTTTTTAGCATTGGCTTTTAAGAACTCAATACCTTCAGACGCTGCAGCTTGTGCTTTAACTTCAGCTTCAGCTTCCATACGCTCACGAATCACTGTAAAGCTAGCATTCAGGTCTTCACCTGAAACAGCACTGTCTTCACCAGCAAACGCAGCACTCAGACCTGCAGTAACAGCTTCAATGCTGATACCTGGTGGTGGGTTTTGACGCAGTTGATCACCCATTTGACGACCAATACCATAACTTACACGAGCTTCATCAGTGCTCAGATCTAAAACAGACATGCATGCCTCCATTGGCAGATAAAAAAAACCGCACAACACGGTAGAATGAGAGTCAATATCAGTGCAGTATCCTAACAGAGCCGCTGCCAAAACCCGAACAAAAAACCATATCCGCTACTCATTTCTGGAGAGTTTAATGATGATTCGTTACTTGCTCTTGCTCAGCTTCTTCACTTTAGCTGCATGTCAGACGAACAATCTTGTTGAACTGGACTATCAACCCGGTCACAACTATCAGGCAGCACAAAGCTGGCAATGGGCTGAGCCCGCGGTCAAATTTGTGCCCGATACCGATGAAAACAAAAGCGATCTGGATGCCGCACGTCTACGTCAAGCGGTCACCCAGCAATTGCTACAACAAGGCCTAAATCAAAACAACACTGCGCCTATACAGGTGCGCGCGTGGCTGATTCGCGAAAGCCAGCAGCAACGCACCGATATTAATGAAAGCCATTACTGGGGACCCTTGTGGGGGCCGAGCATACGCACCGAGTCGTATGAAATAACCCAGCACATCCAAAAACTACAAATTGATATTTTAGATAGCACCAGCCAGAAACTGATCTGGCGCGGCAGTGATAGCTGGGTTCTGCCACAACAACGCATCAGCCCTGAGGCGCGCGAAGCTAAACTACGCCAGCAAGTAGAGAATATTTTGCAGCATTTTCCACCGCACTAATCCATCACGCTCAGCATTGAACTTGCCATAAAACGGCCTAAACACCCTGCTTTATGGCAAGATAACTTTCTACCACTGTGCTCTAGGGTTATATATGTCGCCACAAATTTATTGGTTACTGCTTGCGATGGCGCTTATCTCGGGTGCCTTAATGCCATTGCAAGCTGGCATCAACGGCCTGCTTGCTAAAGAAGTGTCTAGCGCGTTAAACGCTGCGACCATCTCATTTGTGGTCGGCGCCTTGGCTTTATTGATACTGGCTTTAATACAACGTGACAGTGTCAGTTTTGAAACCTTTAAAGGTTTACAGTGGTGGCACTGGGCGGGTGGCTTACTGGGGGCTTTCTTTGTCTTTACTGCAGCCTTTGTTGCGCCGCGCATCGGTGCGCTATTATTTATGGCGTTGGTTCTGCTCGGCCAACTCAGCAGTGCTGTATTTCTCGATCATCAAGGCTGGGTTGGCTATAAAGAAATCCCCATCAATCTAGGCAAGATTGCTGGGCTGATGCTGATCCTCGGTGGCGTTTGGGTGATTCGCCGCAGCTAAACCAGCCTACCTAGGCATCACCAGCTTGTGATGCCATGCAAGACTTACCGCAGACCCAACCAATACATATAAAAACGCCAACCGCAGCTATCAGCTTAGGTTGGCGTAATCAGTCCAGAAAAGCGCTCTATACATCAGTCATCATCAAACTGATAGCTGCCCGGCGCTAAGTTATCAAAGCGGGTGAACTTACCTTGGAACGCCAGGCGTACGGTACCAATCGGGCCGTTACGCTGCTTACCAAGAATAATTTCCGCCACACCTTTGTATTCGGTTTCTGGGTGATAGACCTCATCACGGTAAACAAACATAATCACGTCGGCATCTTGCTCAATAGCTCCAGACTCACGTAAGTCAGAGTTGATCGGACGCTTATTGGGACGTTGCTCCAGCGAGCGGTTCAGCTGTGATAGCGCAACCACTGGGCAGTTAAATTCTTTGGCTAAGGCTTTTAACGAGCGCGAAATCTCAGAAATCTCATTGGTGCGGTTATCACTACCACTACCGCCCAGCTGCATCAATTGCAGGTAGTCGACCATAATTAAGCCGATCTCTCCGTGCTCACGCGCCAAGCGGCGGGTACGTGCACGCATATCTGAAGGACTGATACCGGCGGAGTCATCAATAAACAATTTACGCTCTTGCAGTAAATTCACTGCAGAAGTCAGACGCGGCCAATCATCTTCATCCAGACGACCAGAACGCACTTTAGTTTGGTCAATACGGCCGAGCGATGACAGCATCCGCATCACCAGTGATTCAGCCGGCATTTCCAGCGAATACACTAAAATTACTTTGTCAGAACGCATCAAAGCGTTTTCAACCAGGTTCATCGCAAAGGTGGTTTTACCCATGGATGGACGACCAGCGACAATAATTAAATCCGATGGCTGTAAACCACTGGTTTTTTCATCTAAATCAGTAAAGCCTGTGGAAATACCGGTAATGGCTTCATCACTGTTAAACAAGGTATCAATGGTATTGATGACGTTGGTCAGCAAGTCATTCAGGCCAACGGGTCCACCGGTTTTTGGACGTGCTTCAGCAATTTGGAAAATCTTGCGTTCCGCTTCGTCAAGAATCTCGCTGCCAGTTTTACCTTGCGGCGCATAAGCGCTATCGGCAATATCATTACTGATACTGATCAGCTGACGTAGCGTGGCACGCTCACGAATAATCTGGGCGTAGGCTTTAATATTAGCCACAGAAGGGGTGTTTTTTGCCAGCTCACCTAAGTAAGCCAAACCACCGCTCTGACTGAGCTGCCCTTCTTGATCGAGCTGTTCAGATAAGGTCACCACATCAAAGGGTTCGTTACGCTCTGCTAAACGAGCAATCGCGCGAAAAATCAAACGGTGATCAGGTCGATAAAAATCGCCATCCGACACTTGGTCAAGCACTCGCTCCCAAGCACCATTATCTAGCATTAAGCCGCCCAGCACGGATTGCTCTGCCTCAACTGAATGCGGCGGCATTTTCAGGGCTGCAGTCTGTAAATCATACTGTTGGGGGACGTCTAACTCGCTCATGCTATACACCATTTGCTGCTAAATCTGGATATTAATAAGGCTATTAAACAACAAAAGGCACGCATCTATACAGATAACGTGCCTTTTGTACCATCAGTTAACCGAGGTCAACCGATAGGGCGATTAGCCTGCAACTACAATCAATTTGACTGTAGCTTCAACGTCTGTGTGCAAATGCACAGTAACGTCGTATTCGCCAGTTTGGCGAATAGTGCCGTACGGCAAGCGTACTTCACTACGATTCACTTCAACACCTGAAGCAGTCAAAGCGTCAGCAATATCGTGTGTACCGATAGAACCGAACAATTTGCCTTCTTCGCCTGTGTTAGCAGTGATAGTCACTTCTAACTCAGACAGCTGAGCACCGCGTGCTTCTGCTTCTGCACGCTTCTCGGCAGCTGCTTTTTCAAGCTCTGCGCGACGCGCTTCAAAAGTTGCGATGTTAGCTGCAGTTGCAGCTGTTGCTTTACCTTGTACTAGTAAGTAGTTGCGACCGTAACCGGCTTTAACATTTACTTTGTCGCCCAGGTCGCCCAGGTTTGCGACTTTTTCTAGCAGGATGACTTCCATTTGAGTCTCACCTCTTGTATTTCAACGTTCACCGTTCGCAGCATCGGAATCATTATTTTGAGACCGTAAACCACGAAAATCAAAAACACTATCAATAATAGCCATAACCATTAAAAACGGATAAATCAGCTGCATAAACAGTACAAAGCCAACATACATGCCAATCAACCAAAAACCACCAACGCGGTATTTAGCCACTATGCCATGCATCACAGCTAAGCCTGTAAACAACAACGGCACACTGCACAATGGCGTTAACACGACAGCTTGTATCCCGAGACTTGGCGCAAACAACATGCCAAACACTAGGGGGAACGCAATCACCGCAGGTAGGCGCAAACGTTGAAACTCGATTGCAAACCCGCCTGGGTTATATAAAGCTGCTTGCCAATACCGTGCAAGAATCACACTCATTAAGCTTAATACTTGCAATACTGCTGCCATCAAGCCGGTTAATACCGGGACAATCAAGCTGTGCAATTGCAACTGCTGTTCAGCAGATAACTGTTCGTAAAGCTCTGAGAGCATTTTTGGCATCATCGCATTGAGCTCTGCTGCCACTTCACTTAAGGGCTGAGCAAATGCAACACCCAACACTCCAGCAAAAAACACCCCAATCAAAACACTTGCAAGCAAGGTTTTTAACCAAGACGCTGTTGATCGCAAGATATACGCCATCATTGATGCACCCAGCAGCCCTAATAAGGGTCGTGGCTCATCAAAGTAGGCCCATACCAAAGCGGGTAACAACGCCCAAACGATCACACCAAGTGCGTCGGTTAGGCCACGCCTTAATAACACTAAACTTACAGCCGCAGCGCTAAGCCAAAACATCATGGGTACAGCAGATGCTAAAGCCACCACAGAGATGGCCTGCATACGCCCACGCATAATATATTCAGCGAGTCTACGCATGCGTTAACCTATCCATTTATACGGTACAGCCAAAAAATTAATTTGTGTGACTGTCGGTGTATGGCAGCAGAGCTAAAAAGCGTGCGCGTTTGATTGCAGTTGACAATTGGCGCTGATATCTAGCTTTAGTGCCAGTAATACGGCTTGGTACAATCTTGCCAGTTTCTGATACGTAAGCTTTCAATGTATTTAAATCTTTGTAATCGATTTCTTTTACATCTTCAGCTGTGAAACGGCAAAATTTACGACGGCGGAAAAAACGTGCCATGACAGTGGCTCCTCAATTAAGCTCTAGGATTACTCATCAACATCGTTGTCACTGTCGTCGTCACCATCTTCTTCGGTGTCTTCGGCAGTTTCAGGACGTTCACGACGCTCACGACGCTCAGTACGGTTCTCTTCAGCCTTCAACATCTCAGACTGTTCAGTAACCGCTTCATCGCGACGAATGATCAAGTTACGCAATACGGCATCGTTGTAGCGGAAACTGTCTTCCAGTTCTGCTAAAGCTTTGCTGCTGCACTCAACGTTGAGCAAGATGTAGTGAGCTTTATGGATGTCGTTGATAGCATAAGCTAATTGGCGACGGCCCCAGTCTTCTTGACGATGTACTTGACCACCATCTTCTTCGATCAGTTTGGTATAACGCTCAACCATACCGCCGACTTGTTCGCTTTGATCCGGGTGGACCAAGAACACTATTTCGTAATGACGCATAGATGCTCCTTACGGGTTGTAGCCTGCCGCACCATGCGGTCAGACAAGGAGTTGATGAAATTTGCATTAACAACCACATGGGTAGTACGCGCAATGCAAGGGGCGTATTCTAAAGAAGCACGCCCCGCTAAGCAAGGTTAGTCTGATAAAAGGTCAGATAAACCTGAAAAATTTATTTCTTAAGGGTGCGCTGGCGTTGTGCTTCAAATAAACATACGCCCGTAGCCACAGAAACGTTAAGACTGCTCACAGTACCCTGCATCGGCAGATGCACGAGATAGTCACAATGCTCACGTGTGAGACGGCGCATACCTGTGCCTTCAGCACCCATCACCACGATCAGCGGTCCGGTCATATCTTGCTGATACAAAGTCTGCTCAGCATCACCGGCGGTACCCACAACCCACAGTCCCTTTTGCTGCAACTTAGCTAGCGCACGCGCCAGATTCGTTACGGCAACCAAAGGTACAACTTCAGCGGCACCACAAGCCACTTTACGCACGGTGGAGTTGAGGGTGGCTGATTTATCCTTAGGGATAATCACCGCATGCACACCGGCCGCATCGGCAGTACGCAAGACAGCACCGAGATTATGCGGATCAGTCACACCATCGAGCACCAGCAACAATGGCGGTACTTCAAGGCGATCGAGCAGCTCATCCAGCATTTGCTCACCCCAGATTTGACTGGGGCTGACTTTCGCGACTACACCTTGGTGCACGCCATTAATCTGCTCATCCATTTCCTTGCGAGTAATGGTGTTGCTTTGTACGCGCGCCTCATCAGCTAACTGACGTAAGACTTGGATACGCGGATCGTCACTGCGACCGTCGGCTAAAATCAATTGCTTAACGCGCTTTGGGTGATGACGCAGTAACGCTTCAACCGCATGGACACCGTAGACGTTTTCTAAATCATTCATAATGTCCTGCCTTAGTCGACTTGCTCACCACTTTACGCTTGCTGCTCTTAGCTTTAGGTTTTGCTTTAGCGGCAGGGGTTGTATCTGCGGCTCTAGAACCTTTCTTCGGCGCTGAAGATTTCTTACCGGCAGCAGATTTGCTTTTACTTGGTGCAGACACCGGGCGCTTATCAGTATTGGCATCCGCTTGACTCATTTCAAAGTCAATTTTGCGCTCATCCAAGTCAACCCGCGCGACAATCACTTCAACGCTATCGCCCAGACGGAAACTACGTCCGCTGCGCTCACCACTTAAGCGGTGGTGCAAAGCATCAAAATGGTAGTAGTCACCCGGCAAGGCAGTAACGTGCACTAGGCCTTCAACGTAAATATCGGTCAACTCAACAAAGATACCGAAACCTGTAACCGAGGTAATCACACCTTCAAAAGTGTCACCCACACGGTCAAGCATAAATTCGCATTTGAGCCAAGTGACCACATCACGCGTTGCTTCATCAGCACGGCGCTCAGTCAGCGAAACTTCAACACCAATTTCTTCTAAACGCGGCATTTCATAGGGATAAATTTGCGCTTTCGGCAAACTACGTCCGCCCACGCGCTGCACATGCTCCGTTTTCTGACGCGAACGAATCACATGGCGTACAGCGCGGTGATTGAGCAAGTCAGCATAACGACGAATCGGTGAAGTAAAGTGCGTATACGCCTCATAGTTCAGACCAAAGTGGCCATTATTATCAGGGCTGTAGACCGCTTGACTTAATGAGCGCAGCATCACTGTTTGGATCAATTGGAAATCTGCACGATCACGTACGGTTTCTAATAATGCCAAATAGTCTTTAGGTGTTGGATCACCTTTACCGCGGTTTAGGGTTAAACCTAACTCAGTTAAGAAACCACGCACTTTCTCAAGTTTTTCTGCAGGCGGACCATCATGCACACGGTACAAACCGGGCAATTCATGATCCGTTAAGAAACTGGCCATAGCGACGTTGGCACACAGCATGCATTCTTCAATCAACTTGTGTGCATCGTTACGCTCAGTCGGCAGAATCTCGGCAATCTTACGATCTTCACCAAACACGATATGTGTTTCACGGGTTTCAAAATCAATGGCACCACGGACATGACGCTGCTTTTGCAAAGCTTTATAAACGGCGTACAGATCTTTAACATGCGGTGCAACGGCAGCATATTCAGTCAGCAACTGCTTGCCTTCTGCACTGCGTGGACGCTCCAGCATGGCACTGACGGTGTCATAGGTTAAACGTGCATGTGATTGAATCACTGCTTCGTAGAACTGATAACCAATCATTTTACCGGTATGCGATAACGCAACCTCACACACCATGGCTAAACGATCAACATGTGGATTGAGTGAGCATAAGCCGTTGGACAATTCCTCTGGCAGCATTGGAATCACGCGCTCAGGAAAGTACACCGAGTTACCACGTAACCCTGCTTCCAGGTCCAGCGCAGAGTCTACTTTTACGTAATGCGATACGTCAGCGATGGCCACATATAAACGCCAGCCGCCGGAGACTAAATCACCACCGGTACGTGGTTCGCAATAGACCGCATCATCAAAGTCGCGAGCATCGGCACCATCAATGGTGACAAAAGGCAAATGACGCAAATCCACACGGCGCTCTTTATCTTTCTCTTCAACTTCAACTTTAAAGCGCTTCGCTTCTTTAACCACAGCATCAGGCCATACATGTGGAATATCGTAGTTGCGCAATGCAACCTCAATTTCCATACCTGGCGCCATATATTCGCCGAGTACTTCAACGATATTACCCTGCGCCTGAAAACGCTGAGTCGGCCAGTGAGTAATCGCTACTTCAACCAACTGACCAATCTGTGCACCACCGGCGCGACCTGGACTGACTAAGACTTCCTGCTGCATTTTCTTATTGTCAGGCAGAACAAAACCAATACCGTTTTCTTCGTTGTAGCGGCCGACAATGGATTCATGTGCACGCTCAGCAACTTCAGCAATTGAGCCTTCACGACGGCCACGCTTATCAAAGCCCACTACGCGAGCTAAAACACGGTCACCATCAAAGACTAAACGCATCTGTGTGGGGCTTAAAAATAAATCATCGCCACCATCATCAGGAATTAAGAAACCAAAGCCATCACGGTGACCACTGACGCGGCCCACGACAAGATCAAGCTTATCAACGGGCGCATAAGCACCGCGTCGGGTATAGACCACTTGTGCATCACGCTCCATCGCACGTAAGCGACGACGCAATGCTTCAAGATCTTCTTCTGATGTTAAACCGAATTCCGCTGCCAACTGCTCTCGTGCAGCTGGAGCACCACGCTCATCTAAGTGATGTAAAATCAACTCACGGCTAGGAATGGGGTTGTCGTATTTTTCCGCTTCACGTGCGGCCTCAGGGTCGAGGGATTGCCAATCGGCTGTCAAATTAAATTCACCTTACTTTTTAAAAATTCAAAGGTGACGTAAATAATTGTTCACATCACCAAACTACGTGCCTAATTTAACAGATTTTTTAGCGCACGGGGGTTTACAAGATCTTTTTTCAGTCGTATAGTTCGCGACCACAACGTTATGTAATGCACGTTGTACCATGGAAGCAATGGTAATGTATTGTTTTCAATGCCCAGGTGGTGGAATTGGTAGACACGCTAGCTTCAGGTGCTAGTGGCCTTACGGCCGTGGAAGTTCGAGTCTTCTTCTGGGCACCAATTAAAAGTCTATAAGCCCCTAACCATGGGGCTTTGTGCTTTCTAGGGGCTTACGATACCCCCAAAAATACCCCCACAATGTTTTGTACCCCCCTATAAAATCTAAATATACTGCTTTGGTCTATATTCGAGCCTTTCGGTTATTTGATTATATTTAATACATTAGATTGCTAGCCCAAAACCTTTGGCACCTTGCCTGCAATCCTCTTGCGGTGTTCGTTGTATTCCTTGTTGATCTCAGCGGCATCAGCGCCAGCACACGACACTAAGCCACCATAGCGAGCGAGCCACCACCTTGGCCGCGTACAATTCTCTGCTGCTTCAATTGCTAACCTGAATCTTTGGCGGTGTATTGCATCAATCAAAGGCGGGTAGCTCCACATCAAATAGCGGCAAGTCGTCCAGCTTAAACACTGGTAACGGATCCACATCAAACGCCGGTAACGCTTCAAGGTCTAGCGTTGGCACCTTAAGATCAAATGCCGGTACTTCGTCCAGCTCAAGCGTAGGCACTTCAAAATCAATTGCTGCTAGGTCGGGTAGCGTTAAATCAAACATATTTGAGCCTCTTTTTTATGGGTCAGAAAACCTAGGTAGATTGCTGCTTAGGGTACCCCCTATGCAGGTGCGGATATATAAAGCCCTGTTTAAGCCTTACCGCATCCTTGCCGTGCTGCTTAGTGGTGATTAGCGGCCATAACCTTGCTGTAACCTTAACAATCGCACCGCCATAACCATGGGGTACATCGTTGCTATCTCGCTGCTAGCCACCCCGTAAACTCCCCGTAACCTTAGGGTAATCTTAGGGCTATGCCTCACCGTAATCTGACCGTTACTAGCGCCAGCACTTGAGCAAATAACCTTAGCGTAACCTTAGTATTACCTTGGCCTTTTTATAGGCGGGAAAATTACACCGGCCATGCTTTAACCTCGTTGTAATCTCGCTGCGCCTAACGTGCCCAGTATTTCCATACTCACGCGCGCCTGTGTACGGTGATCTGTATTTCCACACTCACATAAGGCCATTGCATCGGTTAAGGCGTGCGGCTCGCTTGGCGGCTTTGGCGGCCATCTCAGCGCGTGTGTAATAGTCTGGCCTCTTGGCTGCTTTGCCCAATAACAAACGCTCAAGGGTACGCCCGTAACATTCTGACGGCTGGCGCTCTCGGCTCAGCAACTCATCAAGCTCAGGGCAAATATAAAAACTCTTGCGGGTAAAGCCTGCTGCATCCATCTTGGCGCGGTATTTCTTTAAGCGTTCGGCGTTGGTGGTCATGGTCTGTTGTTCTCCTGTTTTACATCAGGTTAAGCGCTGCATGTATTGCACCCTATGCCAGTGCGCGCCGGTCATTAGGGTTTTAGCTGCCTGCCTTGGCTCTGTATGCCATAGCTCTTGCGTATCAATAGGATCAATTACCCGATGCTGTATAAGCCAATCTGCTGGCCTGTCGATAATGCGAGCCACCCGCTCAAGCCATAGCTGTTGCAGGCGCTCAAGCTCAGCCAATACTTGCGGCTTGTTAGTCTTTAGCGCGTCCAGTAATTCAGGCGCTGGCTTCTTATCAAACACTAGGCGCAAATTGTCGCCATCGGCTGATAAGTAAACCTGCTGACTCAAGGCGCTGCTGATTAGCGTTGCAGCGCTCATAGAATGATCTCTCCCTGTTCTTCTTCAACTGGTGCGCCAGCATGTGCGGATTGTGCGGATACTGCGGATTGCCCCGTTATTGCTGGGTTATCAGGTGCGGATACTTTGCGGATAGGTGCGGATTCTATTTCACCGTCTGACAATTCCGCACCCGTCCGCACTTGCTCCGCACTTACTGCGCCCCGTGTTTGTTGGGTTTCCGCTGTTTCCGCACTTTCCGCACTATCTTGGGGCTGGTTAATGCGAGGGTTAATGATAAAGGTACGGGCATCAGTCGTTAGTAGGTGGTGGTTTTGCACTAGGGTAGCCAATACCGCATCACGCTTTGCAGCCGGTCTGAATACTTTAAAGCCTGACTTGCCAAACTGGTCACGGGTGAACTCTGCCCACCGGTGCGCACGCTCTGGCGCTGTTAGCCAATCAATTACCGTTGCAGCATCTTGCAAGCCTTTATCTGTTGTAGCGCTGGCGGTATGCCTTAGCCACTCACTGACTGAATGCTTTACCAGTGCAACTGCTGACCTCATACAATCAGCATCAACATGGTCTAGCTTTTCAAACACTGCCAGCGCCGTTGCAATCTTGCGCGCCTGATCTCCTACGCGACTAGCAAACGCACTGATCTGGCCTAGCTCACCAAACCGGCCTGATTCTATTTCTGTCTCGTTATATAGCTCTAACCATAAATCATGCGCGCCTTGGGTTAATGCCATAACCGGTGGGGTCACTTCGCTAGTCTCTGGGTCTATATATTCCTGCGTCTCCATCAGCTCACTGATACGCGCCCAATATCGTTTTAGTCTGCGGTCGCTGTTAGCTCGCTGGCGCTGCTTTGCGTATTCATCAGGTGTTAGCGTTCGCGTACCTTTAAGGCTTGCCGGTGCTGTAAGTAAAAACCTAGGTAAAAAACCCTGGCCTCTTAGTAACGGATCGCGTAACGCCTCCTGCACTGCAATATCTTGCGCCATCAGGTGAATGGTAAACCGGCGATTAAATGCGCTGCCCGATGCCTCAACGTTGCTACGTGATCGCATTCTTGAAACACTGCCATCATCCAGTAGCTTAGTCATGCCGCCGATGGTTGCCACTCTGGTATCTGCTTTTAAGGATGCGCCGCCAAGCATCTGGCCGCCTTCGTCTGTATCCCAAAAAACCACTGACTTACCGCCGATAAGGTCGCCTGCTATTCGCTCAAATGTTACATCTGAATAAATGGTGGTCGTGTCTGGCGGTATGCCGTTCGAGTCCTGATATTCTTTTAGCTCCTTGCCCTTCAAGCCTTTCATGCCATCGTTATATTCTTTTAGCTGGCGCGCTTGCTCGCGTGCAAGGTCTTGCTGTTGATTGCCAATAGGTAAAAAGGCTAGCTTGTGGCATGTGCTTTTGCGGTCGCCTGAATCTGCCAGCGATAACATGGCCGTACTGATCGGCATCTGGCCGCCGGTTGCGTTCTCAGCATCTGCACGGGTTAAAGCTAAATAGACTGCTGCGCCAATAACACACTGACCGGCTAGGGCTGTAGGTGCTTTGGCCGTCTCAGCAATTGCATAGACTGCATCACGAATAATGGCCGGTAGTGCGTCCACTGGGTACGGGTGTGGCTTGCCAATATCAGGCATCAGCGGCAAGGGTTGCGGGGCTTGGTTAATGATCGTGTTCTTTAGTTGCTGGCGCGCTTCTTTAAGCTCGGCTTCAATACCGTTTGCATAGTGGATAGCGCCAGCGGCAAGGGCTGCATCTTCTGGCTTAGTAAACCCGTTTACGGCCTCGTTTGCATCAAATAGCCTTAGCTCAATATGCTCTATTTCTCGCTGCAAATGCTCGGTAGTCATAGCTTGCCACCGCGATAAGATAAAAACAGATTGCCGTTAGTGATAGCAGTACAAAACCGGCGGCTTTCGCGCATGGCGGTGGTTGCAGCATCTTTGTTAATACCGTGCTGCTTTGCCACCTGCATTGCATCAGCAAATGGGTAGCCAATACCGTTGTTGTGTCGTAAGACTAGGCGGGTTACTTGGTCAATAAATAGGCTATAATTGCCTTCTGCATTACCCTGACTTTCGCCGCCTTGCTGCCCAGCCTGTGCGGTGTTCTCTTTTGTGGTCATAGGTTTACGCCTCCACGCTATCAGTAACGGCGCGGCCTGCTGCTATGGTCTGCTCAATCCATGCGTCTACTTCATGCTCAAGCCATGCCACGGCCTTGGCACCTAAACGGATCTGCTGTGGAAAGGTACCGGCTTCAAGGCGGCGGTATATCTCGCTAGTTGATAAGCTGGTGCGCTCTTTTACTGCGGGTAACTTGATAAAGGTCTTTGGGGTGCTGCTGGTTAGGTTAGCCATTGTTTAAACCTCTGGGGTTATTGTTGGGAACAATGGCATTCTGGCGGGGTGCATCTCTGCTGTTAGGTGCGAGTAACCGGCTTAGTCGCACCCTGTCTTTTTAGATTTCCTGATATATCCCTTTAAGGTGTTTACGCTTATGCCCATATCTTCGGCGTAATCGTCCAGCGCTTTGGTATTTATACCCTTAACATTTAACCCTGCGCGGTATACATCGCCTAAATCATCAGCTTGGCCTAGGTCTTTTATTTCTAGTCGCTCCATGCCTGCAATATAGGTTAGGGTCGTTTCTCGCTGCCTTATCGCACTAATATGCGAGCGTTCCATAGTTATCTGTGGCCATGTGCGCACCGTTCCTTTGCTGGCCTGTAAATCACGGCGCAACATATCAACAACATACTTTTGCATTACCGGCGTTAGTGGTCTGCCGGTGTTTATCCAGTCCGCTAGCTTGCGGTTGTCGCCGTGCATCAGGTGCAACTCAACATCAATACTCATCAAGTCCATTACTGCGCACTCCTAAACGCTACAACATTAGCGCCAGCCTCAAGCGCATCAATCGAGTTTGCCCAGTCCTGCATCATCTGGCGGCGTTGTTCTATATATTGCGCTTTGTTGTACGTTGCTCGGATCTTATCGCCACCGGTGTGCGCTAGCTGTGACTCTATCCAGTCGCTGTTATAGCCCCGCTCGTTTAACTCTGTACTCAGTAAATGCCGGAACCCGTGACCGGTGTGCTTGCCACCATAGCCGGCCATCTTGAGCGCTTTGTTTATAGTGTTCTCACTGATCGGCTTGCCTGCTGACTGTCCAGCTAGCACAAGGTCTTTATCACCGTTTATAGCGCGCATTTCTTCGAGTAGCGCCAGCACTTGATCTGTTAGGGGTACGGTGTGAACCTTGCGCATCTTCATACGCTCAGCCGGTATCGTCCAAACCTTTGCATCTAGGTCGAACTCTGTCCATTCAGCAAACCTCAGCTCAGCCGGTCGCACCGCTGTAAGCATCAACAAGCGAATAGCTAGTTTGTTTAGCTGGTTGGTACCGGTAGCGTCCACCGCTGCGAGCATGGCCGGTAACTCATTAAACTGTACTGCTGGGTGGTGCTTATGCGTTGCGCCTCTGGATCCTTTGCCAGCTTTAAGATTAGCGGCGGGGTTGGCTGGTATCTCGCCACGGTCATAAGCATCATCAAAAATAGCGCCTAACCATTGTCTGATCTTTTTGGATATATCTACCGCGCCGCGTTCTTCAATGGCTGCGTTTAACTCAATCAACTCAAGGCGGTTAATACTGGCTATGGGCTTATGGCCTAGCGCTGGGTAAAGGTCTTTGTCAAAGTATAGACGCGCCTTGCGTGCGGTAGCTGGTGCCCATGGCTTACTGCCTGCTAAATCTGTCTTGTCTTTGTACCACCGCTCAGCCACGGCCTTAAACGTAAGCTCATCAGTCTTGGCTTGCTGGCGCTGTTCTTTTATCAGTGCGCTGGGGTCTATGCCGTCCGCTATCTGCTGGCGCGCTTGTTCACGCTTTAAACGTGCTTGGCTCAATGTCACATCAGGATAAGCGCCAAAACTTAACGTCTTTTCTTTTCCGTCATAGCGATACTTTAAACGCCATAACTTCGAGCCGTTCGGGTTTACCAGTAAGTACATACCTTGGCCGGCTGTCATCTTGTACGGCTTGCTCTCAGGCTTTGCGTTCCTGATCGCTGCATCTGTTGTGGCTTGCGCTCTAGCTGTCATATATACCCCCAATGCTGGGGGCATCGCTTAATAATACCCCCAATAATACCCCCAATATTCTGGAGTCTGGGGGTATTGTAAAGGAACTGACGGGAACTATAAAGGGCTGCAACTCAATAGAATCAAGGATCTAAGCTATGCGGCGGGATCTTGCGGGAAGTGCATTTGTTGCTTCTTCTGGGCACCAATTAAATAACAGCACATAATTATTTATGTGTTGATTTAAAAAACCCGCTTAATGCGGGTTTTTTAATGTCTGATCACTTATTACTGCTGCTAAATGACGCCACTTCTTGTTCAACAGCTTAAATAGCACAGCCTTCCGCACGGATAATCGTCTTAAGCTGGCTAACAAAGCTGCGCATGTATTACTGATTCATTGTCGTACGAAACTGACGAATCGCTTCGACCACTTGCATTGCGCCATCACGAATTTCAGCAATAGAGTCTCCGGCCTGACTGGCCAACTGCACACCCTGCTCAACTTTGACTCGACTGGCCTGCATATTCATCACTGCCGACTGTGCCAGCTCATGATTTTTCTGCACCACATCAACAATTTCCAAGGTCGCTTGCGCAGTACGTCCTGCAAGGCTGCGCACCTCGTCAGCAACCACAGCAAAGCCACGCCCCTGCTCTCCAGCTCGTGCGGCTTCAATCGCAGCGTTTAAGGCCAGTAGATTAGTTTGATCGGCAATACTTCGAATGGTTTGCACAATTTTGCCGATCTGTTCTGACTGTTGACTCACAGCCAAAATACTGTCCGCAGCATCATTGAGATCACCAGCGATACCTTGCACAACTTCTGCAGTATTGTGTACAACTTGCGCGCCATGCTGAGCATTTGTATTGGTTTTCTCAGATATATCATACGCAAAGGATGCCGCTTGCGACTCAGCTAACTCCTGCTCAACTTCAGCTGTGATATCGCTGGCAAATTTAATAATTTTAACTAAACGCCCTTGCTCATCAAACACCGGATTATAAGTTGCATGCAACCAGGTTATACGCCCAGACTTATGCAAACGTATATAGCGCCCAGAGAAAAACTCACCTTTATTCAGGCGTTCCCAAAACTGCACATACTCATTCGACTGAATACATTCAGCACGGCATAGCATACGGTGATTTTTACCTTTAATGTCATCCAGACGATAACCCATAGTGTTTAAAAAGTTATCGTTAGCCGTCAGGATATCGCCCTGTAAAGAAAACTCAATCACAGCCATCGAGCGGTTAATGGCTGCGATAATACTGTGATCAGCCAACTCTGCACGCACTTGTTCGGTAATATTAGTTGCCACTTTTAGAACACTAGTGACACGCCCTTGCTCATCTAGAACAGGTGTATAACTGGCTTCTAGCCACACTTCGTTATTATTTTTATCGAGGCGTAAAAATCGACCTTGGATAAATTCTCCAGCGGCTAAACGTGTCCAAAACTTTTTATATTCACTACCTGCGATATCACTGGGCTGACAAAAAATACGATGATTTTGCTGACTAATCTCTGACAAACGATAACCCGTTACCGCTAGAAAATTAGCATTAGCAAACACAACTGTGCCATCGGGTTCAAACTCGATCAGCGCCAGAGACTTATCAATAGCATTATATTTCTCTTCATATTGGCGCAATTGGTTTTTGCAGCCAGCTAGTTCTTTCTTAATCGCTTGATTAAACATAATGCCTCGTAGTACTTAACTTGAGAATATAGCCGGCTTTTGACTATACAAAAACCCATACAATCATTGTACACGTCATTACAAGAAATATGCTTAGAACCGCAAAACCATTATCAAAAAACTAAAATCAACCGGCGAAAAATCCACGTATGACTAACTGCGCGACAATAAATGCGGCACAGATTAATGCGGCCAACCACAATGACACTCCAGCCTGATGCCAACCACTGCGCTTTGATTCAAGCTTGTTAAGAAACACCACAAAACTGACTGCAAATAATATCGGCGTATATGGCATGATAAATGGCAGAATTTCCGGATTGACGATGCGCGCGACATAACTCGGCACGGATGCCATTGCAAACACGACACCGGAGATGACCCCGACTTGCAGCATAGTGATAAAAGGCCGAGCAATACACGCATCTTGCTTATTTGCGCTTCGATTTAACAACACACCACCCACGACCACAAGATAAACAAGCGCCGCCCCAACCAAAAGCAATGATCCCGCAGAAATGGTTAACATGTTCATCCTTTAATAAATAATGGGTTATCACTCACGATCTGAACTAGACCACACAACTGTTTCTTAGCGCACCTAGCGCGCTGATAACGTTGCGCCACAGTATAACGGGCGCACTCAGCAAACGCAGTCACTCTTAACGTATTTAATTGACACAAACAGACTTAACTGAGCGCCTGCCAAATTAAGCGCAGCGCTAATAGTGTCAGCAAGATATTAAATACTTGAGCAAAGCGCTGATCTGAAGTTTTATACAAGACCTTTAATCCAAGCTTTGTACCCACAACACCAGCGAGGATCATCGCCAGCGCCAATCCCAACCATTCTTGAAAAACAAACCCAGCAGCACTGTAAACCAGCACTTTCGGCGCATGTTGCAAGGTCATTGCTGCCGCAAAGGTTGCCACTGTGGCCTGGCGTTGCCCTTGTTGCTGTTGCTTAATAAACCCCGCGACCAAAGGCCCGGTTGCACCGACAAAATGACTGAGCAAAGTGGTGAGCGTCGCAGCCAAGAACGTACCCAACGCACGGGTTGCCACCTGCGGCACCGGTGGACCCCAGCACAGCAATAAAATAAAACCCGCAATGCTTAATTGCAGTAACCAAGACGGCAACTCAACCAATAAGACGCTAGCCAGCAGCGCACCTACTAGCACGCCCGGTGCAAACCAATACAAAGATGGCCAACGGATATGCTTGGCCGTCAGCGCTGCACGATTAGCATTGGAGCCTAACTGCACTAAGCCATGCAATGGAATCACAGCCGCGGCAGGCAGCAGCATACTCAACACCGCCAGCAAAAACACACCGCCACCAATCCCCAGCGCTGCGGTCAACGCTGAAGTTAAGCACGCGGTAGCAATCAAGGCTAGAGCAGCCCATATGGGTAAGTCAGCGGGTAACAACCACGCGAGCATTACTTCCATGTGCCCTCCTTAGTTTGACCTAAAATAACATCATATAATTTACCAGCTGATCTCGTATCGGTATTATTTTCCTTGCACAAGCTTAGGCTCTAATTAACAGGCTCACACTTAATAATACAATTATTTGAAAGTATAAAAAAAGCCGCACAAGGCGGCTTTTTTCAACAGTACACACTTACGCTTATTCTGCTATCTCAACTTAGCTCTTCAAAAAACCACTATTTTTGCCTTAGCCAAGCTGGGATATAATGACAAAAGTCCCACCAATAGCCACTCCAGAAATAAGTAACCAGACAAGCAAATAGCCCATAATATCTCGGGCCGACAATCCAGCCACTCCCAATAATGGCAGCGCCCAAAATGGTTGAATCTGATTCGTCCAACCATCACCCCAAGTAAACGCCATGATAGTTTGTGCCGGATCTGCTCCTAGAGCATAAGCGGCCTCCATCATAATAGGGCCTTGAATAGCCCACTGACCACCGCCCGAAGGAATGAAAAAATTCATTACGCCAGCTGACAAGAATGTTAATAGCGGGAATGTTTCCGGAGTTGCTATAGCAATCATGGCCTCAGAGAACTCAGCCACTAAACCTGAACCCGTCATCATCCCAGCAATACCTGCATAGAGCGGGAACTGAACAATAATACCTTGAGCTGCTGTAACGGCTTTACCCGCAGCACGCATATAAGCAAGTGGACTTTTATGCAAAAGCAAGCCAACACTTAAGAAAAACAGAATCACATTATTCAAGTCGATACTAAAACCTGTATCTAATACCTGCCCCACTAAATAAGCAGCAGCTAAAAGCCCCAGCATAAAGATCGGCCAACGACTATTTTCAATACGATCAGATGGACTCATATCTTTCTTGGAAATAGGCTGATCATCTAACTCTTCATCAGCATCATCTTTTAACAGGATAATATCTTTAGGTTGTTTCTGAAGTAGAAAGAAACCAATTAAAAGCAACAGTAACACCAGAGTAAGAACGATATTCCAAGTCGAATACAAGGTCTGTGACACAGACACAATACCAATAGACTCTTCCATAAAGTGACCTGGAGTTGCAATCACTAGTGGGATTGAGCTTGAAGGACCACGTACAAGCTCGCCACCATAAGCAGCTGCGACCAATAACGGAAAGTGAATAGCGACGCGCTTTCCCATTTCTCGCGCCAAAATAGCACCCGCTACCATTCCGAACCCCCAGTTCAGGTAGTAACAGATAAAGCTCACAACAATGATCAACACCAATGCCTGACGCGGCGTATTCGCTTTATCCGCAAATGCGCTCAGAGCAGCTTGAACGGCAGGTGTCAGTGCAAGCACGTAGCCTGTCATCAGCACCAATACCATTTGCATTCCAAATACAAATAACTTAGAAAAACCACCGCCCCAATAACTGGCCATCGCCATCGGTGATTGCCCGCTGAGCGTCACGCCCATCAATAGAACGATCAGCGTCAATAGAATAGCCAACACAAAAGCACTGGGCAGATAGCGTTGTACTATTTTTACCGAAAAATTTGTAATAGCTTCCATATGAGGATTTCCTTTCTTTCTTTTTTATTTTAAATATATGTATTAAACACAATAAATAGAAGCAGAACTACGAGCCTCTGACAAGATGCAAGAGCATGTTCTCTCTCCACACACAATTAAAAACATAAAAAAAGCCGCACTAGGCGGCTTTTTTAACACAGTAAAGTTACAACTTACTCTGTTTTTCCTGCTAGCTCAGCTTTGGCTGCAGCAACGTCTTTAATAGACAGCTTGATGCGACCACGGTTATCAACGTCCAGTACCAGCACGTCAACCATTTCGCCTTCAGTCAGGATATCAGTGACTTTCTCAACGCGAGCATCGCTCAACATAGAGATGTGCACTAGACCGTCTTTACCTGGCAGAATATTTACAAACGCACCAAAGTCGACGATACGCTCAACTTTACCGTTGTAAATTTTACCGATTTCAGCTTCAGCAGTAATGCTCAGAACGCGCTCGCGTGCTGCTTCTGCTGCTTCTTTGGTTGAACCAAAGATTTTGATTGAGCCGTCATCTTCAATATCAATCGATGCTTCAGTTTCTTCACAGATCGCGCGGATGGTTGCACCACCTTTACCGATCACATCACGAATCTTGTCTGAATCAATCTTCATCGCAATCATGGTCGGCGCATTGGCTGACAACTCAGTACGTGAAATGGCTAGAACCTGATTCATCTGATCAAGGATAGTGATACGTGCTGTATGGGCTTGGCTTAAGGCCAATTCCATAATCTCTTCAGTCACGCCTTCGATTTTAATGTCCATTTGCAGTGCAGTTACGCCATTAGCCGTACCCGCTACTTTAAAGTCCATATCACCGAGGTGGTCTTCATCACCCAAGATATCGGTCAGAATTGCGAACTTCTCGCCTTCTTTAACCATACCCATCGCGATACCAGCAACCGGTGCTTTCATCGGTACGCCAGCATCCATCAGTGCTAAAGAAGCACCACAGACAGAAGCCATTGAGCTTGAACCGTTTGATTCAGTGATCTCAGAGACAACACGGATGGTGTACGGGAAATCATCAGCATTGGGCAACATAGCAGCGATACTGCGACGTGCTAAACGACCGTGACCGATTTCACGACGACCGGTTGCACCCATACGACCGCACTCACCTACAGAGTAAGGAGGGAAGTTGTAGTGCAACATAAATGGATCGCGTTTTTCGCCTTCAAGGGTATCCAAGAACTGTGCATCACGCGCAGTACCTAGAGTTGCAACCACTAAAGCCTGAGTTTCACCACGGGTGAACAATGCAGAACCGTGAGTTTTATCTAATACGCCCACTTCGATCGCCAAAGGACGAACTGTGCTGGTATCACGACCATCAATACGTGGCTTACCGTTAACGATATTCTCACGTACGGTACGGTATTCGATTTCGCCGAATGCATCTTTAACTTCAGCAGCCGTTGGGCCTTGGCCTTCAACGTCGCTGACTAATGCAGCAACCGCTTGCTCGCGGATTGCACCCAGACTCGCATAACGGTCTTGTTTAACGATGATGGTGTAAGCATCTGAAATCGCAGCGCCAAACTGGTTGCGTACAGCAGCTAACAACTCAGTGTTTTCTGCTTTTGGCTGCCAATCCCAACGTGGTTTGCCGACTTCTGCAGCAAGCTCTTTAATCGCTTGGATCACAACTTGGAATTCTTCGTGAGCGAATAATACTGCGCCCAACATTTGGTCTTCGCTCAGCTCTTGTGCTTCTGACTCAACCATCAACACAGCGTCTTTAGTACCGGCAACTACCATGTCGAGGCAAGATACTGCTTGCTGCTCATAGGTTGGGTTAATCAAGTAGCCTGTTTCTGGGTGGTAACCGACACGTGCACAACCGATTGGGCCGTTGAATGGAATACCTGAGATCGCCAGTGCAGCTGACGTACCGATCATGGCCGCCATATCTGGGTCAGTTTTCTTGCTGGTTGAAACAACAGTACAAATCACTTGTACTTCGTTGCTAAAGCCTGCTGGGAATAACGGACGGATCGGACGGTCGATCAGACGTGAAGTGAGAGTTTCTTTCTCAGATGGACGTGCTTCACGCTTGAAGAAACCACCTGGGATTTTACCTGCAGCATAGGTTTTTTCTTGGTAATGCACAGATAAAGGGAAAAAGTCTTTGCTTGGATCAGCTTTTTTCGCGCCAACCACTGTACATAGCACAGTAACATCGTTGTTAACGCTAACTAATACAGCGCCGCATGCTTGACGAGCAACGCGACCTGTTTCTAAAGTAATGGTGGACTCACCAAATTGAAACGTTTTAATGACCGGATTCACGGTATCTTCCTTCTCTAATGTGACCTTGGGGAAACTAGCAAGAGTGCGGGTATCGTCCCACTATGCTCCTGAAAAGCGAAAAGCTGGGAGTCCAAAGCACCTGCATAAATAAATTTACGCACAGCACCCCAGACGCCCAGCTTCACGTTACAGCTTACGTCTTAACGACGTAGACCCAGACGACCAATCAAAGTCGTGTAACGGCCAAGATCTTTACCTTTGAGGTAATCAAGCAACTTACGACGCTGGTTAACCATACGGATTAAACCGCGACGTGAGTGGTGATCTTTAACGTTGGCTTTGAAGTGACCTTGCAATTTGTTGATGTTAAAGGTCAGAAGTGCAACCTGCACTTCTGGAGAACCTGTATCACCTTCAGCTTGTTTGTAGTCATTGATAATCTGGGCTTTGTCGTCATTGCTAAGTGCCATGTTGGGCTCCTTATGTGAACAGGCCGGGATAATCCCGTGCAAAAGAAGAGGTATGACCGCGCCTGCCAACAGCCAACCTTAATATTTTCCAGTGACTTTTCAGCGCACTAGAAAAAACAAACTCATTGTGACCGAATTAGGCGCTTGGGTGCAACCATTCCGTCATCATCTATTTCACCCACACCGATAAATTCATCATTGTGGTTATACACACGGACCATTCCTTCGAGCGGCGCTTTCTGCGCACGCACCGGCTGGCCATTGAGCCAGAAGAAACTACTGTGTTCTGTTAACTCGACAATCGGCCAATGCAGCAAGCCGCTGTCCATCGCAATCATATAAGCATCTAACGCTTCCGCACCGCCCTCTTCATGCACACGCTCAAGCTCTTCAAGCGTCACCGCATGAGTTAAATCAAAGGGGCCAGCTTCTGTGCGGCGTAATTGCGCCACATGCGCACCACAACCTAAAGCAGCACCAATATCTTCAACTAAACTGCGAATATAGGTGCCTTTAGTACAGGCCACTACAATACGCGCTTGGTCACCGTCGATAGACAACAGTTCAAGCTTATTGATGGTCACCGTACGTGCAGGACGATCAACCGTAATACCTGCGCGTGCTAACTTATACAGCGGCTGGCCATCTTTTTTAAGCGCGGAAAACATCGGAGGGACTTGCTCAATCACGCCACGAAATTGCGGTAGCACCGCTTCGATATCGGCAGCAGTGACATTGACTGGCTTAGTCTCCAGCACTTCACCTTCAGCATCAGCTGTATTGGTGGTGACACCCAGCTGCATGGTTGCTTCATAGACTTTATCAGCATCAAGCAAATAGCGAGAAAACTTGGTCGCCTCACCAAAGCACAAGGGCAGTACGCCCGTAGCTAATGGATCAAGACTGCCCGTATGCCCGCCTTTATCTGAATTGAGCAACCAGCGGACTTTTTGCAAAGCACCATTGGAGCTGAAACCATAGGGTTTATCAAAAATAATAATACCGCTGACACTACGACGCTTACGTTTAACCTGCTGTACCACGTCTTACTCTCCGTCTGACTCAGTATTACGCTGATCTTCAGTCACTGCCTGCTCAATCAGTGCTGACAACATCGCACCGCGAGTAATACTCTGATCATAGTGAAAATGTAACGAGGGTACGCTGCGCAGCTTCATGGCTTTACCCAGCAGCATACGTAAGTAACCGGCAGTATCTTTAAGCACATCAAGGTTTTCTTTAATCACTTCAGGTGTATTTTCACCCATTACAGTAACGAATACCTTGGCATGACTAATATCGCGACTGACATCAACACCAGTAATGGTGATAAAGCCCAGACGCGGATCTCTAATTTCTTGCGGGATCAAAGTCGCCAGCTCACGCTGAATCTGATCACCAATACGTTGGGTGCGGCTGTATTGTTTCGCCATTGTCTTCACCTTGTGCTGCGTTACAGCAGCTTTATTCTCATCTATATAAGCAGCAAACGGCAAGCCCAATAAACTGGAGTGAATCCCCCAACCTATTGCACTTGCCGTTGCCTATACGACTATGAATTACAGTGTACGTGCGACCTGAACCTTCTCGAATACTTCGATCTTGTCACCAGGTTTAACGTCATTGTAGCTCTTCACACCGATACCACATTCCATGCCGGAGCGAACTTCACTCACATCATCTTTAAAGCGGCGTAATGATTCCAGCTCGCCTTCAAAGATTACCACGTCATCACGCAGTACACGGATTGGACGGTTACGGTGTACCTGTCCTTCAATAACCATACAGCCAGCAATCGCACCAAGCTTAGGCGAGCGGAAGACTTCACGTACTTCAGCGGTACCTAGGATATTCTCACGAACATCACTGCCCAGCAGACCTGAAAGCGCTTTCTTAACGTCTTCGATAATATCGTAGATGATATTGTAGTAGCGCATATCGAGGCTTTCTTGCTCAACGATCTTACGTGCACCAGCATCCGCACGTACGTTGAAACCAAAGATCACCGCGTTCGATGCTAGGGCTAAGTTGGCATCACTTTCGTTAATACCACCTACACCGCCAGCCACCACGCATACTTCAACTTCATCGTTACCCAACTCAGACAATGAGCCACGTAACGCTTCTAGCGTACCGCGCACGTCAGCTTTAATAACGATATTAAGTACTTTCTTCTCTTCTTGGCCCATGTTCTCAAACATGTTCTCAAGCTTACCAGCATGTGCACGCGCAAGTTTAACTTCGCGGAACTTACCTTGACGGAACAGAGCAACTTCGCGAGCTTTACGCTCATCCACGACTACAGTGACTTCATCACCGGCTTCTGGTGTGCCGTCAAGACCTAAGATCTCAACTGGAATCGATGGACCGGCTTCTTTAATCGCCTTACCATTTTCATCCATCATCGCACGCACGCGACCGAAGTTAACGCCGACTAGTACCATATCGCCTTGGCGTAAAGTACCGTTCTGCACTAAGACTGATGCTACTGGACCACGGCCTTTATCAAGACGCGATTCAATCACCACACCACGACCTGAAGCCGATGGTGTTGCGCTCAGCTCAAGTACTTCAGCTTGCAACAAGACTGACTCAAGCAACGCATCGATACCCGTACCTGCTTTCGCAGACACATGCACAAACTGGGTATCACCGCCCCACTCTTCTGGAGTCACACCGTGCACCGCTAGATCATTTTTAATACGATCTGGATCAGCATCTGGCTTATCAATTTTGTTCACTGCAATAATCAAAGGCACGCCAGCTGCTTTAGCATGCTGAATACCTTCAATGGTCTGCGGCATCACGCCATCATCGGCTGCTACCACTAGAATCACGATATCCGTCGCCTTGGCACCACGTGCACGCATGGCGGTAAACGCAGCGTGACCCGGAGTATCAAGGAAAGTGATCATGCCACCTTCGGTTTTAACGTGATATGCACCGATATGCTGAGTAATACCACCCGCTTCACCGGTTGCAACCTTGGCACGACGGATATAGTCAAGCAGCGAAGTTTTACCATGGTCAACGTGACCCATAACGGTAACAACTGGCGCACGGTGGAATGCTTCACCATCAAATTTCAATGATTCAGCAAACTGCTCTTCAAGCACGTTATCGCTAACACGACTGACGCGGTGACCTAAATCTTCAGCAATTAATACTGCTGTATCTTGGTCGAGTACTTGGTTGATGGTGACAGGTGAGCCAAGTTTAAACATATACTTGACAACTTCGCCGCCTTTAACCGACATCTGCGCTGCTAACTCAGCAACAGTGATGGTCTCACCGACATGTACATCACGTATCACTGGACCTGCAGGGCTGCTAAAGCCATGCTGATTCGAACGTTTTTTACCCTTACCACGACTACGACCACCACGACGGGCTTGGTCATCTTCAGAACGACCAGACTTACCTTTAGCAGCTGGACGCGGCGCTGCAGCTTTACGCTCGCGACGATCATCTTCATCAGCACGCTTGACTGGACGACGAACATCATCGGCCTTCTTGCGGTCTTGCGCAGGGGTAACAGCGTCAACAACAGGCAAAGTAATATCTGCTGGTGCTGCAGGTGCTACGGTGGCTGCAATCACAGCAGACTCCGGCGCACGCTTTTCAACAACTGGCTCAGCTTTCGCTTTGGCTACAGGTGTTGAAGTTGGCTGAGCTTTTTCTGGCTCAACTTTTTTCGCTTTTTGTTCTGCTTTCAGCTTAGCAAGATCTTGTTGCTTTTCAGCTTCGATTTCTTCTGCGCTACGCTTTACAAAAGTTTTCTTTTTGCGTACTTCAACACTAATCGTTTTACTGCCAGGGGCGCGTAAAGTTGTCGTCGTTTTACGTTGTAAGGTAATTTTTTTAGAACCTTCAGTTTTTGTACCACTGCCTTTCTCTAAAAAAGTTAAAAGCGTCTGTTTCTCTGTTTCACTAACTTTTTGGTCAACACTTGTATGTGCAAGACCAGCCTTATTCATTTGTTGCAAAAGACTGTCTACTGGCGTGTTTACTTCTTTAGCCAGTTCTTTAACCGTGACTTGCGTCATGAACTTCTCTCCTCAAGCCGCAATGTGCTTATTCAAACCAGTGGGCGCGGGCGGCCATGATCAGCTTGCCGGCACGATCTTCAATCATGCCTTCGATTTCGAGCAAGTCATCAATCGACTGCTCTGCTAGGTCTTCGCGGCTGAGCACTCCGCGTACAGCCAGCTCAACAGCCAGCTCTTTGCTCATGCCCGTTAAGTCGAGCAAGTCTTGTGCTGGTTGAATATCGGCCAGCTTTTCTTCAGTTGCTATTGCGCGTGTCAACAAACAGTTTTTCGCACGCGTACGCAGTTCATTAACAATCTCTTCATCGAAACCATCAATGTTCAACATTTCTTCCATCGGCACGTAGGCGACTTCGTCCAAACTGGTAAAGCCTTCATCTACTAGAACTTGTGCGATATCTTCATCAACTTCAAGGTCTCTAACGAAGAGCTGTAACAAATCACCGGTTTCTTCTTGCTGACGCGCCTGAATATCTTCTTGGCTCATCACGTTCAAAGTCCAGCCAGTCAGTTGCGAAGCGAGGCGAACGTTTTGACCGCCACGACCAATTGCTTGCGCAAGGTTTTCTTCAGCGACGGCGATATCCATTGTATGTGAATCTTCATCCACAATAATGGCAACAACTTCAGCCGGTGACATAGCGCTGATCACAAACTGTGCTGGATTGTCATCCCACAGTACGATATCAACACGCTCACCACCTAACTCGCTCGATACTGCTTGCACACGTGAACCACGCATACCAATACACGCACCTTGCGGATCAATACGCTTATCTTTAGAGCGCACAGCAATTTTAGCACGCGAACCCGGATCACGGGCTGCAGCCATAATTTCGATCAAGCCTTCAGAGATTTCTGGAACTTCAATATTAAAGAGTTCCATAATCATTTCAGGCGCAGTACGTGAAAGGATCAACTGCGGACCGCGGTTTTCTGAGCGAATATCCTGTAGTAGTGCACGTACACGCGCACCTACACGGAAATTTTCGCGCGGAATAATATCTTCACGAGCCAAAATTGCTTCTGCGTTATTACCCAGATCAACAATAATATTATCGCGAGTTACTTTCTTAACGGTACCGAAAATAATCTCACCGAGCTTGCTACGATAGGCTTCAACAATTTGCGCGCGCTCAGCCTCACGTACTTTCTGTACAATCACTTGCTTGGCAGTTTGTGCAGCAATACGTCCAAACGCTACGGACTCGACTTTCTCTTCGATCACATCACCAACAGATGGATTCTCAACACGCTTCTCAGCCATGTCGATAGTTAGTTGATGCGCTGGGTCGTCAAAATCAATCTCTTCAATCACTGTCCAGCGACGGAAGGTTTCATAATCACCCGTCTCGCGGTCAATGACTACATACACATCAACTTCATCTTCGTAGTTTTTCTTGGTGGCTGTTGCTAGTGCCAACTCAAGCGCTTCGAAAATCAACGCTGGTGGTACACCTTTCTCATTAGAGACTGATTCAACAACCAGTAAAATTTCTTTGCTCATCGCATGCCTCGCCTTTCGCAAACTGTAGGAGTCGCGGAGTCCGTATTCTTATTCAAAGTTCGGAAGTATATTTGCCTTTTCGATCAGATCAATGGGCAACAGGTATTCATATTCATCCACCTGCACCACCACATCTTGATCTTCAACTGATCGAATCAGCCCTTGAAAATTGCGACGTTCTTCTACTGGAGAACGCAGCCTAATTCTTACCTGTTCACCCACATAAGCAGCAAACTGCTCAAGGGTAAAGAGCGGTCGATCCATACCTGGAGAAGAAACTTCCAGCGTGTACTCAGCACTGATTGGATCTTCAACATCCATTACAGCACTCAGTTGGCGACTGACTGTTTCGCAATCTTCAATAAAGATTCCGTTCTCATGATCGATATAGACGCGCAGCAATGAGTGACGGCCTTGAGAAATATACTCAATACCCCAACACTTATAACCCAGCGCTTCAATCACTGGCGTCAATATGTCCTGCAACTGTTCCAGCTTGCTCGTCATCCGACCTCCAATGCATGCTGTAGAAATGAAAAATGGGCATAACGCCCATCAATAAAATTGAAAATCAACTATTAGACCTAATAAAAAGCCCCTTGTCAGGGGCTCTTAATATAAATACTTGGCATTTAAAAGCATATAGAACTCATGCAGTCTAAATCTGAAGAGGAATATTACAGCCCCAAGCAGTTACAGTCAAGTTAGCACAAACAAAAACGACCCGCTATTGCTAGCAGGCCGCTTCTAATATGGTACCGAGAAGGGGACTCGAACCCCTACAGCCTATGGCCACTACCACCTCAAGGTAGCGTGTCTACCAATTCCACCACCTCGGCAAAATTACTCTACATCTAAAACAGGTACATCATTTGTATCCGCTTCAACCGCCTGGCTTTCAACTTGAGGAATGTCTTCAAGCACAGATTGCGGCTTAACTTTCACTTCTAACACAGCTGGATCAGGTAAACCCAACTGTGTAATTGTATTAGCACGGTCTTTAGCATAAAACGCTAGACCCAAGCTTGTTGCAAAAAAAACAGCGGCCAGTATTGCAGTAAAGCGGCTTAAAAAGTTAGTTGAACCCTGCGATCCAAATACTGTGCCTGAAGCACCACCACCAAATGAAGCACCTGCATCTGCACCTTTGCCCTGCTGAATCAGAACAAATCCTACAACACCGATTGCAACAACCAAGTGTACAATAATTATGACTGTTTCCAGCATTTTAATTTCCCGCAGCGCGACATATCGCACTAAATTCTTTTGCATTGAGGGAGGCACCGCCTACCAGCCCCCCATCGATATCTGCCTGAGCAAATAACTCAGCAGCATTGGCGGCTTTTACACTACCGCCATATAAAATTCTGACTTGCTGTGCAATTGACACGTTATATTGTGCCACATGTGCACGTATTTGTGCATGTATTTCTTGCGCTTGCTCTGGCGTGGCCGTTAAACCGGTACCTATCGCCCAAACAGGCTCATAAGCAATCACAGCTTTAGCTAAAACCTCAGCACCAAGCTCAGCAAGTACTGCATCAACTTGTCGCTCTACTGTTGCAATGGCCTGACCCGCTTCACGCTCCGCAAGTGTCTCACCAACACACAGCACTGGGATTAAACCCGCTGCTTGCGCTGCAATAAACTTGCGGCATATTACACTATCAGTCTCATCTTGCAACTGTCTTCTTTCAGAATGCCCGACTAATACCATCGAACACCCAATATCTTTAAGCTGCAGAGCCGAGGTTTCACCGGTCAAAGCACCTTCTTCGAGCTGCACTGCACAGTCTTGCGAACCCACAGCAATACTGCTCTTAGCAACCTGACCAATCACAGCTTGCAAATGAATTAATCCCGGGAACACAGCAACATCAACATTTGATGGCAATGCGTATTCGGCAAACTCATTTAACAACTGCGTAATGCTGGTACAGGTACCATGCATTTTCCAATTACCAGCTACCAATGGGCGACGCATGTCTAACCTCTTCGCTCAAAGTGGGCGCAGATATTACTCAAGCCCACTATAAGATGCAAGTAAAATCAACCACATACAGCCTGTACAACCTCAGCTAAGCGCTGAGCATGCTGTAAGACTGCTGCTTCATCGTCACCTTCGACCATCACCCGAACTAAAGGCTCAGTACCGGATTTACGCAACAAAACACGTCCACGCCCCGCCATCGCCGCAGTCGCCTCATCACAAGCCGCCTGTACCTGCGGATCACTAGCCGGATCAATATCACCACTAAAGCGTACATTAATCAGCGTTTGTGGCAGTTTCTTCCAAGCCAAGCGTTCTTTAGCTAAGCTTTGCCCACGACGACGCAAGGCTAACAGCACCTGCAGCGCGGCAATAATAGCATCACCAGTCGTGGCATGCTGTGCGCACAGCAGGTGGCCTGAGTTTTCGCCACCTAGCACCCAATTGCGCTCTAGCATTTCAGCCATCACATAACGGTCGCCAACTTTAGCGCGCACAAAAGGAATACCACGCTCTTTTAACGCAAGCTCAAGACCCAGGTTACTCATCAAAGTGCCGACCACGCCGGTACCTTCAGGCAAGCGATCACGTTCTTGAATATCAGTGGCGATGATATACAACAACTCATCACCATCCACCATGGCACCGGTATGGTCAACCATTTGCACACGGTCGCCATCACCATCAAAAGCAATACCTAAATCAGCACCATGCTCAACCACGGCTTTCTGTAGCGGACCTAAACAGGTCGAACCGACACCAGCATTGATATTTAAGCCATCAGGCTGTGCAGCAGTGGTAATCACCTCAGCACCCAACTCACTGAACACACTGGGTGCAACTTTATAAGTGGCACCGTGCGCGCAGTCGAGCACTATTTTCAGACCGGAAAAATCGGTACTGGTCGGCACACTACTTTTACAAAATTCGATATAACGGCCCGCCGCATCATTGACGCGCGAGGCTTTACCGAGCTGCTCTGACTCAACCACAGTCATTGGCATATCAATCAGCTCTTCAATCATTTGTTCAATTTCATCCGGTAGTTTAGTACCGCGACCTGAGAAGAACTTAATACCATTATCGTAATGCGGGTTATGCGAAGCACTGATCACAATACCGGCTTCAGCGTGAAAAGTGCGCGCCAAGTAAGCGACAGCGGGTGTTGGCATTGGACCCAATAGCATCACATCAGCACCTGCAGCAGACAGACCTGCTTGCAGCGCCGACTCAAACATATAGCCTGAAATACGCGTGTCTTTACCGACTAAAATACGGCACTTACCCTGCTTACGAAATGCCATACCCGCGGCCCAACCGAGCTTAAGCATAAACTCTGGAGTAATCGGATGAGTACCAACACGTCCACGGATACCATCAGTACCAAAATATTTTCTCGCCATTATCTCATTCCTTTGCAGCAGTCTGTACTGCGTTAAATATCTTTAGCACATCCATGGTTTGCGCCACATCATGCACACGTAAAATTTTTGCACCACGCTCAAGCGCCATTACCGCCAAAGCTAAACTTCCATATAAACGCTGATCAACCGGCTGATTAAGAATATTACCGATCATACTTTTACGCGACACGCCGACCAGCAAGGGGCACTGTAAACTCAACAACTCAGGCAAACGCTGAAACAACTCATAGTTATGCTGAGTGTTTTTAGCAAAGCCAAAACCAGGGTCCAGCACAATACGCTCAGGCGTAATACCAACCTGAACACAGGCAGCAATACGCTCTTGTAAAAATGCAGCAACCTCAGCCGCTACATCAGCATAATGCGGCTCATCTTGCATGGTTTGTGGCTCACCACGCATATGCATCAAACAGACAGGCAAATCAGTGGCTGCCGCTGCAGCTAAAGCACCCTCACGCTGCAGAGCACGCACATCATTAATCAGTCCTGCACCTAAGCGCGCAGACTCAGCGATCACTGCAGGCGTCGAAGTATCAACAGAAATAATCACATCGCACTCGCGAGCAATCAAGTCAACCAAAGGGGCAACACGATCCAACTCCTGCTGCACACTGACTTTAGCGGCACCTGGACGTGTTGATTCACCACCGATATCAATCAAGCTTGCACCCGCCGCATGCATCTCTAAGGCACGGCGCAAGGCCAGATCGAGAGTATTATAACGCCCACCATCGGAAAACGAATCCGGCGTGACATTAAGAATGCCCATAATATGCGGGCGGGATAGATCGAGAGAGTGTTTACCGCAATGTAAAACAGGATGTGCAGTGGCGTGCATAATCTGCCTTCTTGGTCAATTGAAACGGGCGCTGATTAGCGCCCGCTTAGAGTATCAATGTTCGCCAGCTGGCCCACCAATCGGTGCATCAGGCCTTTCGGCTTCTGGCTTTGGCTCTGCGTCTTTAGCAGGCTTACCCGTTGAACCGCCACCGGTCCAATCTTTTGGCTCACGTGGCTCACGACCGGACATAATATCATCGATCTGATCGCTATCAATGGTTTCATACTTCATCAAAGCAAGCGCCATAGCTTCTAATTTATCACGATTATCGTGCAAGATCTTAGTTGCTGTAGCGTAGCACTCATCAATAATGTCACGGATTTCCTGGTCAATCAGCTTAGCTGTTTCGCCGGATACATGACCTGCTCCACCACCGCTGCGACCTAAGTAACCTTCGTTTTCATCTTCAGCGTAGAGCAATGGACCTAACTTCTCAGACAAGCCCCACTTGGTCACCATATTTCGCGCCAATTGCGTGGCACGCATAATATCGTTGGATGCACCGGTGGTGACGCCATCAAAACCCAAGGTCATTTCTTCAGCAATACGACCACCGTAGAGCGAACAGATCTGACTGATCAAACCGCGCTTAGACAAGCTATAGCGATCTTCTTCAGGCAAGAACATGGTCACACCCAGCGCACGACCACGTGGAATAATCGACACTTTATAAACTGGATCATGCTCAGGAACCATGCGACCGACAATCGCGTGACCGGCTTCGTGATACGCAGTATTAAGTTTTTCTTTCTCTGACATCACCATGGATTTACGCTCAGCGCCCATCATGATTTTATCTTTAGCCAGCTCAAACTCTTTCATTGTTACTACGCGGCTATCTGAGCGCGCAGCGAATAAAGCAGCCTCGTTAACTAAGTTAGCTAAATCGGCACCTGAGAAACCTGGTGTGCCACGGGCAATCACTGCTGCATCGACGTCATCATGCAAAGGCACTTTGCGCATATGCACTTGAAGAATCTGCTCGCGACCACGGATATCAGGCAAGCCGACAACCACTTGGCGGTCAAAACGACCGGGACGCAATAACGCAGGGTCCAATACATCAGGACGGTTGGTCGCAGCAATCACAATTACGCCGTCATTGTCTTCAAAACCATCCATCTCAACCAACAACTGGTTCAGAGTCTGCTCACGCTCATCGTTACCACCGCCCATACCGGCACCACGGTGACGACCGACCGCATCAATCTCATCAATAAAGATAATGCAGGGTGCGTGCTTTTTGGCTTGTTCAAACATATCGCGTACACGTGAGGCACCGACACCGACAAACATCTCGACGAAGTCAGAACCTGAAATAGTAAAGAACGGTACTTTTGCTTCACCCGCAATGGCTTTCGCCAGCAACGTTTTACCGGTACCGGGCTGACCCACCATCAGCACACCACGTGGAATCTTACCGCCTAAGCGTTGGAAACGGCTTGGATCGCGTAAAAACTCAACAATCTCACCCACTTCTTCTTTGGCTTCATCACAACCGGCCACATCAGCCAGCGTGGTTTTAATTTGATCTTCTGCCATCAGGCGCGCTTTACTTTTACCAAAGCTCATAGGCCCGCCTTTACCACCGGCACCGCCCTGCATCTGACGCATAAAGAACATCACAATGGCGAAAATAATCAAAATGGGGAAGCCTGCTATTAACAGCTGCATCCACATACTCTGACGCTCAGGCTGCTTACCGATAACGCTCACATTGTTATCAATTAAATCGCCCATCAAGCCATTGTCTTGAATCGCTGGACGCACAGTCTCAAAGAAACTGCCATCTTCGCGCTTACCGCTGATCACAAAGCCATCAACTGTAACTTGTTGTACGCGTCCTGACTTCACCTCTTCAATAAAGGTGCTGTAATTCAGTTTTCCGGTATCACCCTGCGAGGTAAAGTTGTTCATTACGGTCACTAGGACAGCAGCGATAACCAACCACAAAAGTAGGTTTTTAGTCATATCGTTCACTTATATTTACCCTCTGCTGCAACAACCGCAACAAATACGTCAATTACATACAACAAACTTACTACACATTGACGCTCTGCGTATGCTTGTCGTGTAACAATACATTTAAACACGTCAGTCAAATATCGTCATCAACCGCATGCATACCACGTGCTAATAAATACTGCTCACGTGAGCGGTCGCGTGATGAGGTTGGCTTACGCATCTGTACTTTTTCAAAACGCGTACGTACATCGCGCAAATAATCATCAAAACCTTCCCCGTGGAATATTTTAATTAAAAAATCACCACCCGGACGCAATACTTTTGTTGCTAAATCCAAGGCCAGTTCACATAAATACATTGCTGCGGCTTGGTCAGCAGTACGTACACCACTCATATTGGGGGCCATATCGGAAATAACAAGGTCTACTGGCTGATTTCCTACTGCGCCCATAATTTCATTGAAAACGCGATCTTCAGTAAAGTCACCTTCAATAAAGGTCACATCAGCAATCGCAGACATCGGCAAAATATCTGAAGCAATCAGCGTACCTTTGTCACCAATCACTCGACTGGTCACTTGCGACCAGCCACCCGGCGCACTACCTAGATCAATCACGGTCATGCCTGGGCGTAAAATACGGTCTTTCTCTTGAATCTCTAACAACTTATAACTTGCACGCGAACGGTAGCCATCTTTTTGCGCCATTTTGACAAAGGGATCATCAAAATGTTCTTTTAACCAACGCGAACTGCTTTTAGATCGAGCCACGGAATACCTCTTAAGCTTCAGGTCAGGTAAACTACCCACCTTCATTCATGTTACGACTCAGAGGTCGATTATGTCGCTCACACAAGAGCAAAAGAAACAGTTTAAATCCATCGGCCATCACTTAAAGCCGATTGTAACGATTGCGGATAACGGTTTAACTGAAAGCGTACTCGCTGAATTAGATCGCGCACTCAATGATCACGAACTGATCAAAATACAATTACGCCTTGCTGAGCGCGATGATCGCAAAGCAATCGTTGATGAGTTATGCCAAAAAAGCAGTAGCCTATTGGTACAAAGCATCGGCAAAGTGGCGTTAATTTACCGTAAAAACCCACAACCCAACAAAAACCTGTCCAATATTTTACGTTACAACATGTAATTTAAAATGCTGATTTCCAGCTCCGCAAGCGTTTTTTATGCGCTTGGAGCTGGATGTTGTTGCATTGGCACAGGTTGTATAACCAGCAATACGCCACACAATCCCAACACGCTATAACTGTACCTTAACCAATACTCTGCGCTAGGTACAATCGCCTGTATCAGCAAAAACGCAGCGGACAAGATCAGAGCCACTAATAACAACTGCCCACGGATATCCTTGAGCATCTGCTTTAGGGGTAGCGCCTGCATTAAAACCAGCAATTGCAGCACTATACAAACCAAAGCTAAACCCACCACCACTGATCGTGTGTACTGCTCCACCTCACGCACTAGAGCATCAGCAAAACCAAGCTGCTCTAACGCTTTGAGCAAGACAAAATGCAGTATCCACATACCGCCAACCCAAAACACTTGAGCAAGCTGCCAAGTGATTGAGCCGGCGCGTAAGGGTGTGGTATTAGATATGGCGAACCTCAACGATTTCATACTCGATCAAACCGCCAGGCGTTTGCACGACAACGACTTGGCCTTCTTCTTTACCCACTAAAGCGCGGGCAATCGGCGATGTCACTGAGATTTTACCCAGTTTAAAATCAGCCTCATCCTCACCCACAATGTGGTAGGTCACTGTTTCATCTGACTCAACGTTAACAATCTCAACCGTTGTGCCAAAAAACACCTTGCCTGAATAAGGAATAGTGGTTACATCAATAATCTGCGCACCAGACAAGCGTCCTTCGATATCTCGAATACGCGCCTCGCTCATACCTTGCTGCTCGCGTGCCGCATGGTATTCAGCGTTTTCTGATAAATCACCCAATTCACGCGCTGTCGCAATGTCAGCTGTGATTTTTGGGCGCATTACGGTTTTTAGATGTTTAAGTTCTTCTTCCAAGGCGCGAGCGCCTTGGAGTGTCATTGGATATTTAGTCACGCATTAATTCCTGAATGCAAGTCCTGCAAACGACGCACGGTCTTTTCTGGACCGAATTTAAGCGCCTCACAAACTGCCTGACCACCCGCTAAGGTTGTGGTGAAGTAGATTTTACGTTGCAGAGCGTTTCGACGAATCGAGAATGAGTCAGCAATAGACTGACGCCCCTCGGTGGTATTGATAACTAAGGTCACTTCATCATTCTTGATCATATCAACAATATGCGGACGGCCTTCAGTTACTTTGTTTACGCGGCGTACGGCGTGGCCAGCAGCCTCAATAATTTTTGCGGTGCCTGTAGTAGCCACAATTGAGAAGCCTAAACCAATTAAGTCGCGCGCTAAATCTGCGGCGAACGGCTTATCTTCTTCACGCACACTGATAAATGCACAGCCACTGGTGGGTAAAACTTCTCCAGCGCCCATTTGTGCTTTGGCAAAGGCTTCAGCAAAGCTGTCACCGACACCCATCACTTCGCCCGTCGATTTCATCTCTGGGCCTAGGATCGTATCAACACCAGGGAATTTAGCAAATGGGAACACTGCCTCTTTAACACTAAAGAAGGGTGGAATGATCTCTTTAGTGAAGTTTAGCTCGGTTAAGGTCTTACCCGCCATGACGCGTGCGGCAACTTTTGCCAGTGATTCACCAATGCACTTGGATACAAAAGGCACGGTACGTGACGCACGTGGATTGACTTCAATCACGTAAATATCTTCGCCCTGCACGGCCATCTGCACGTTCATCAGACCCAATACGCCAAGCTCTAAGGCCATACGGCTGACTTGATCACGAATCTTATCTTGGATATGCGCTGGCAATGAGTACGGTGGCAATGAACAAGCAGAGTCACCCGAGTGCACGCCCGCTTGTTCAATGTGCTGCATAATCGCGCCAATCACAACGATTTCGCCATCACAGACTGCATCAATATCCACTTCAATCGCACTATTGAGGAAATGATCCAACAATACCGGACTGTCATTAGAGACCTGTACCGCTTCACGCATATAACGACGCAGCTCTTCTTCGTCATACACAATTTCCATGGCACGACCACCCAATACATAGGACGGACGTACCACCAATGGGTAGCCGATATCTTTAGAAGCGGCAATCGCCTCTTCTTCACTGCGTGCTGTAGCGTTTTGTGGTTGTAGTAAACCAAGGCGCTCAACCATCTGTTGGAAACGCTCACGGTCTTCAGCACGGTCAATGGAGTCTGGGCTGGTACCAATAATCGGCACGCCTGCTTCTTCTAATGCGCGGCAGATTTTCAATGGTGTTTGACCACCGTATTGCACAATCACGCCGACTGGTTTTTCAACACGAACGATTTCTAATACGTCTTCTAAGGTCACTGGCTCAAAATACAAGCGATCTGAAGTGTCGTAGTCAGTCGAAACAGTCTCTGGATTACAGTTGACCATAATGGTCTCGTAACCATCTTCACGCATCGCTAATGCTGCGTGTACACAGCAATAGTCAAACTCAATACCCTGACCAATACGGTTCGGGCCACCACCTAAGATCATAATCTTATCGCGGTTACTTGGATTGGCTTCACACTCTTCTTCATAGGTGGAATACATATAAGCTGTGTCAGTTGAAAACTCACCGGCACAGGTATCCACACGTTTGTAGACGGGGAAAATATTCAACTGATGACGACGGCTGCGAATATTCTTCTCGGAGACACCTAAAAGACTCGCTAAACGTGCATCACTAAAGCCTTTACGTTTAAGCTTAAACATCTGCGCGGCATCAATTTCTGCCAAACCTACAGTTTTCAAACGCTCAGCTTCTAGGACTAAGTCTTCCATCTGCACCAAGAACCAATGGTCGATTTTGGTCAACTCATAGATTTCATCGCGCGTCATACCAAAGCGCATGGCATCAGCCACATACCAAATACGGTCAGCGCCCGGCACAGTCAGTTCGCGACGGATAATGCTGGCCGCTTCTGGATGCTTGATATCCACTTTAGAATCTAAACCATTGACGCCCACTTCCAGACCACGCAAGGCTTTTTGCAAAGACTCTTGGAAGGTACGACCAATCGCCATCACTTCACCGACAGATTTCATCTGTGTGGTTAAGCGAGCATCAGCTTTGGGAAACTTCTCGAAAGTGAAACGTGGAATCTTGGTGACAACATAGTCAATGGTCGGCTCAAAGGATGCTGGCGTACGACCGCCCGTGATATCGTTTTTCAACTCATCCAGGGTGTAACCCACCGCCAATTTCGCAGCGATTTTTGCAATCGGGAAACCTGTGGCTTTAGACGCTAGCGCGGATGAGCGTGAAACCCGAGGGTTCATCTCAATCACCACCATACGACCATCTTTTGGATCGATACCAAACTGTACGTTCGAACCACCGCTCTCAACGCCAATCTCGCGCATCACTGCAAGCGAGGCATCGCGCATTATTTGGTATTCTTTGTCGGTCAGGGTTTGTGCTGGAGCCACAGTGATGGAGTCACCGGTGTGCACACCCATGGGGTCAAAGTTTTCAATCGAGCAGACAATAATGCAGTTGTCATTTTTGTCGCGCACCACTTCCATTTCAAACTCTTTCCAACCGATCAATGATTCATCGATTAAGAGTTCTTTGGTCGGTGACAAATCTAGACCACGGTTACAGATTTCTTCAAATTCTTCACGGTTGTAGGCAATACCACCGCCGGTGCCACCCATGGTGAAACTGGGGCGAATAATGCAGGGGAAGCCGACATCGCTTTGGACTTTGTAAGCTTCTTCCATATTGTGCGCGATACCTGAACGCGGACAGGCCAAACCAATGGAACGCATGGCTTTATCAAAGCGCGAGCGGTCTTCAGCTTTATCAATGGTGTCAGCATTAGCGCCAATCATTTCGACGCCAAACTTCTCCAGAACGCCTTCACGCTCAAGGTCTAATGCGCAGTTGAGTGCAGTCTGGCCACCCATAGTCGGTAGCAGCGCATCTGGGCGCTCTTTTTCAATAATTTTTGCAACGGTCTGCCATTTGATCGGCTCGATATAAGTCGCATCGGCCATCGCGGGATCAGTCATGATAGTTGCTGGGTTGGAGTTGACTAAAATAACTCGGTAACCTTCTTCGCGCAACGCCTTACACGCCTGCGCGCCAGAGTAGTCAAATTCACACGCTTGACCAATGACAATGGGGCCAGCGCCGATAATAAGGATGCTTTTAATGTCTGTGCGTTTTGGCATGGGATTCTCGTAATATTAGGACAGGGTTGCAGTGGCCAGCTTCACGCCAAAGCTGACAAACATGACGCCTACTCCACTTAATGCGCCGGTTGCCAAGCGTTGTCGCTGGCGAAACCATTGCGCTAAGCGGGCGCCGGTAAAAATCAATAGACTCAGATAAATCCCGCTAATCAACTGCAGAATCAATCCCAGTACTAGAAACGATAAGCCAGGATGGGCGTAACCTGGATCAACAAACTGAATAAAAAATGAGACGAAAAACAAAATAGCTTTAGGATTAGAGATACTTAGAAAAAAAGCTTTACGCGTGGGTCGCGATGCGGGCTTTTGCTGCTGTATCTCTTCCACCACCTGCGGTGAGCTGCGCATTGAGCGAAATGCTGAAATCAGCATATTAATGCCCAACCAGCACAAATAGGCGGCACCAAGGTACTTCAAGACAATAAAGAACATCGGCTCGGTGCGTAACAGTGAAGCAATACCAATGGCTGATAAAGTCATCAACACGGTATCGCCTAAAAACACACCACCAGCGGCTTTATAACCTGAAGCAATACCACGCTGGGCGGCTGTTGCTAAGACAAACAACGAGTTTGGCCCCGGCAACAACACCACAAACACTGTCCCTAAAATATAGGTCCACAGGTCAGTAATTCCCAAGCTTGGCAACATAGTCAGCAGTCCTTAACCGCGCTCGGCCATTGAGGCAACAAAGCGATCAAATAAAGAACTGACATCATTTGGTCCTGGGCTCGCTTCTGGGTGGCCCTGAAATCCAAATGCAGCTTTATCTGTGCGCTCAATACCTTGTAGCGTCTGGTCAAATAATGACACATGGGTTGCGACGAGGTTATCAGGCAAGCTGTCTTTATCCACCGCAAAACCATGATTCTGGCTGGTGATCATCACCATACCCGTTTTCAGGTCTTGTACTGGGTGGTTGGCACCGTGGTGACCGCTGACCATTTTCATGGTGCGCGCACCGGATGCTAAAGCCAGCAACTGATGACCTAAGCAGATACCAAAAACAGGAGTATCTGTTTCTAGAATCTCTTTAATCGCAGTAATAGCGTAATCACAAGGCTCTGGATCACCTGGGCCATTAGACAAGAACACACCATCAGGATTCAACGCGAGCACTTCACTGGCTGGCGTATCAGCTGGCACTACGGTTAAACGGCAACCGCGTGCAACCAGGACACTTAAAATATTGCGTTTGACACCAAAGTCATAAACAACAACATGATGAGGTAACTGGCCTGCTTGAGTTTCCGGATGGCTGTCAGTCAACAACTGCCACGGCCCTTTACGCCACTCGTAGATTTTATCGGTGCTGACTTCTTGCGCTAAATCTAAACCTTGCAAGCCAGTAAAGCCGCGGGCTAATTCTAACGCGCGCTCTGGCGTCGCATCGTCACCGGCTAAAATACAACCGCTTTGCGCACCTGATTCACGCAAAATACGTGTCAGACGGCGCGTATCGATACCGGCAATGGCGACAATTTTATTGTCCTTTAAGTATTCACCTAAAGGCTGTTTATCGCGCCAGCTGCTAGAAAGCAAAGGCAGGTCACGAATAATCAATCCTGACACCCAAACCCGATTCGATTCCGCATCTTCAGGGGTGGTACCAGTATTACCGATATGTGGGTAGGTTAACGCGACCAACTGACGTGCATAGGATGGGTCTGTAAGAATTTCCTGATAGCCGGTCATGGCAGTATTAAAAACCGCCTCACCAACGGTTTGACCGTCAATTCCAATGGATTCGCCGCGAAAAATGCTGCCGTCAGCAAGAGCGAGTATGGCTGGCTTAGTCAAGAAGACCTCCGGTAATTAAGTCTGGAGCACACATTTTATTCGCAAAAAAGCGGAATGACGTGTGTTGACATCATTCCGCTTTTTATGAATTCATCTGAGCGCAGTTTTAGTGGATACACTAAAAAGATATTGTACGGGTTTTATTTTAAAACCGGAAGCAAACAATCAGATCAATGCAACTCAAGTACATCTTGCATATCATACAAGCCTGCTGCTTTACCTTCGAGCCACTGCACCGAACGCACAGCACCTTTGGCAAAGGTCATTCGGCTTGAAGCTTTATGAGTGATTTCTACGCGCTCGCCATCAGCGGCAAACAGCACCGTATGATCGCCCACGATATCACCGCCACGTACTGTGGCAAAACCAATGGTCTCGCGCTCACGCGCACCGGTTTGCCCTTCACGGCCATACACAGCCACTTCAGCTAAATTACGATCCAGTGCAGCAGCAACCACTTCACCCATACGTAACGCCGTCCCAGATGGAGCATCGACTTTATGGCGGTGGTGCGCTTCAATAATTTCGATATCGGCATCATCACCTAGCACACGTGCCGCAGTATCCAACAGCTTAAGACACAGATTGACACCCACGCTGAAGTTCGCCGCAAAGACAATGGCAATATCCTGCCCAGCATCACGTAACAGTTGGCGTTCTGCTTCAGAAAAACCAGTGGTACCAATCACCATGGCTTTACCTGCTTTACGGCAGATCTCGAGATTATGCAGGGTCACGGTTGGATGGGTAAAATCGATCAACACATCAAAATCATCCAGCACGCTGGATAAATCACCGACCAATTTAACCTCGATACGACCCACGCCAGCCAATTCACCAGCATCTGCACCAATCAAACTGCTTTCAGGTCGATCGATCGCTGCGGTTAATTGCAAAGCAGGCACCGCGCGCACTGCTTCAATTAATGTTTTACCCATGCGCCCTGCGGCACCGACTACTGCAACTCGAAGCATCGTTATTCTTCCACGCTAGTTAAATGAATCAGAGTGCACCGTATCAGCAGCGCACCCTCGCACGATTATCACGGCACTCTTACAAATCGCCGAAAAAACGTTTTACGCCTTCGAACCAATTACTTTTTTTTGGCGAATGTGAGTCATTGCCCTGCAAGCTGACACGAAACTCTTCCAGCAACTCACGCTGACGCTTATCGAGTTTCACTGGTGTTTCCACAGCCACACGGCACATCAAATCACCGACACCACCACCACGTACGGGCGTCACACCTTTACCACGTAAGCGGAACAGCTTATTGGTTTGTGTACCCTCAGGGATTTTCAGCTTAACGCGTCCACCTAAGGTTGGCACTTCCAGCTCACCACCTAATGCAGCATCAGCAAAACTGATCGGTACTTCACAATACAAGTCACGGCCATCACGTTGGAAAATCGCATGCGGACGGACATTTACCACCACATATAGATCACCCGACGGACCACCCATGGTACCCGCCTCGCCTTCGCCGGTTAAGCGAATACGGTCACCGGTATCAACACCCGCTGGCACTTTAACCGATAGGGTTTTTTCTTCTTCAACACGACCTTGACCATGGCAATCGCCACATGGGTCAGTGATCATCTGCCCTGAACCGTGACAACGTGGACAGGTTTGCTGAACAGCAAAGAAACCTTGCTGCATACGTACCTGGCCAATACCGTTACAAGTCGTACAAGTCACAGGACTGGTGCCTTTTTTCGCACCCGTGCCTTTACAGGTTTTACAATCCACCTGAGTGGGTACACGGATATTTTCCGTAGTACCGCGCACCGCTTCTTCTAAATTAAGCTCCATGGTGTAACGCAAGTCACTACCACGTTGCGGGCCGCCACGACCACCGCCGCCGCCACCGCCAAAGAAGTCGCTAAACACATCTCCAAACACATCAGAGAAGTTACCGCCACCACCAAAACCACCGCCACCCATTTGCGGATCAACACCGGCATGACCGTGACGATCATAGGCTGCGCGCTTATCTTCGTCAGATAAGACTTCGTAGGCTTCGTTGGCTTCTTTAAATTTTTCTTCTGCATCTTTATCATCCGGATTACGGTCCGGGTGAAATTTCATTGCTAAGCGACGATACGCTTTTTTTAACTCTGCAGCTGTTGCAGTACGCTCCGCACCCAGCACTTCGTAATAGTCACGCTTTGCCATAACTCTTTTAACTCCGGATTCTCACCTGCCAGACACACCAACGCGGGAGCTAGTCCCGCGTGGCGAATCGTTACTGCATCACCCGAGGGTCATCTGCAGGGCTTAGATTTATAGGATTACTTGTTATCAGTATCCTTAACCTCTTCAAACTCAGCATCAACAACATCATCATTGTCGTCGCCCGCTGCATCTGCAGGCTGCTCACCTTGCTGCGCTTGCTCGGCATACATTTTTTCTGCAAGCGGTGCGCTCGCTTCTGACAGTGCTGCAACTTTAGCGTCAATCGCTTCTTTGTCATCGCCTTTAACCGCTTCTTCAAGCTCAGTTAACGCAGTTTCAATAGTCGCTTTGTCTTCTTCAGTCGCTTTATCGCCTGCTTCAACAATCATTTTGCGAGTTGCATGAACCAGTTGGTCACCTTGGTTACGTGCAGTCGCCAGTTCTTCAAACTTACGGTCTTCATCAGCATGCGCTTCAGCGTCACGAACCATTTGATCAACTTCTTCATCACTTAAACCAGAGTTGGCTTTAATAACGATGGACTGCTCTTTACCTGTGGCTTTGTCTTTGGCTGAAACGTTCAGAATACCGTTCGCATCAATATCAAAGGTGACTTCAATTTGTGGCACACCGCGTTGTGCTGGTGGAATATCTGACAAGTCAAAACGACCGAGTGATTTATTCGTTGCAGCTTGCTTACGCTCACCCTGCAGGACGTGAATGGTCACTGCGTTTTGGTTGTCGTCTGCAGTTGAGAACACTTGTGATTTCTTGGTAGGAATCGTGGTGTTTTTCTCAATCAGCGCCGTCATAATGCCACCCATGGTTTCAATACCAAGAGTCAGCGGACTTACGTCTAACAGCAGAACGTCTTTTACATCACCGGACAATACCGCACCTTGAATCGCAGCACCCATGGCAACTGCTTCATCAGGGTTAACGTCTTTACGTGGCTCTTTCTTAAAGAAGTCAGTGACCGCTTTCTGCACTAATGGCATACGCGTCTGACCGCCCACCAAGATCACATCATTGATTGCACTGACATCCAGACCCGCATCTTTCAACGCAATACGGCATGGCTCAAGCGTACGTGCAACCAAGTCACCGACCAGACCTTCAAGTTTGGCACGGGTAATAACAATATTAAGGTGCTTAGGACCACTTGCATCAGCAGTGATATACGGCAAGTTAACGTCAGTCTGTTGCGCTGAAGACAACTCAATTTTTGCTTTTTCAGCGGCTTCTTTTAGACGCTGCATCGCCAGTGGATCACCTTTAAGATCCATACCGCTGTCTTTCTTGAACTGGTCAACCAAGTCATTGATCAACAGGTTGTCAAAGTCTTCACCACCCAGGAAGGTATCACCATTGGTCGCCAACACTTCAAACTGGTGTTCACCATCGACTTCAGCAATTTCAATTACTGAAACGTCAAAGGTACCACCACCTAAGTCATAAACGATAACAGTGTGGTCGCCACTGGCTTTGTCCATACCGTAAGCCAGTGCGGCTGCGGTTGGCTCGTTAATGATGCGCTTAACATCTAGACCCGCAATACGGCCCGCATCTTTAGTGGCTTGACGCTGGCTGTCGTTAAAGTACGCAGGTACCGTTACAACAGCTTCGGTAACAGGCTCGCCGAGGTAATCTTCAGCAGTTTTTTTCATTTTCTTTAGCACTTCCGCAGAAATTTGCGGTGGTGCCATTTTTTCGCCCTTCACTTCAACCCAAGCATCACCATTGTCTGCTTTAGCGATTTTGTAAGGAACCATCTGAATATCTTTTTGTACAACATCTTCGTCAAAACGACGACCGATCAAACGCTTCACCGCATAGAGCGTGTTCTGCGGATTGGTCACTGCCTGACGTTTAGCTGCTTGACCGACTAAGATCTCGCCATCATTGGTGTAAGCAATGATCGAAGGAGTTGTACGACCGCCTTCTGCGTTTTCTAGAATCTTGGCAACACCGTTCTCCATAACTGATACACAGGAGTTGGTAGTACCTAGGTCAATACCGATAATTTTACCCATTTTAAATCTCCTCAATGCTGTTTCACTCACAACCTATGGCTGGACTGAATAACTTATTAATTAACTTGTTTAACTAGATGGGGCTGTTTGTGAAAATTTCAAGCCTGCTCATCAATTTTTACTGGCGGTTCGCTCGGTGCTTTACTCACAACAACCATCGCTGGGCGAAGTAAACGACCGTTCATGGCATAACCGCACTGAAATACTTTTAAGACGCTATTGGGTTCAACATGAATGCTTTCTTCCATCGCCATCGCTTGATGCTGCTCTGGATTAAAGGGTTCGCCCTGAGGATCCAGACGCTCAACCTGAAAACGCTTCATGGTGTCTAAAAACAGTTTATAGGTGAGTTCCATACCTTCGCGCATGGGACGAATTTTTTCATCCGCTGGGTCAGATACTTCAATACCGCGCTCAAGACTATCGAGTACGGCTAATAAATCAGTGGCAAATTTTTCCAAGGCAAACTTATGCGCCTTTTCAATATCTTGCTCAGCACGACGACGAATATTTTGCGCCTCAGCCGCTGCACGCAATGCATTTTCCTGCGCGCCCGCTAGCTGATCTTCTAATTCAGCAATACGCTGATCTGCTGAATTAGCATCTTGATTATCAGCATCTAAGTTAGACGTTTGCTCGTCCAAGGTTTGCTCGTCAGTCATGGCACCCTCCTTAACAATATGATGCAGGCCATTCACCTGCGCTATGCAAGGTTATATGGGGCTGGCGACAGCAACTTCAAGCGCAGCACGATGATTTTTATTGATTTCCACTTAAATATATCGCTAATCAACTGATAGCGCTGGCTACAGCAAGCGACCGACTGTCGGTTTTATACACATATCAAGAAAAAATACGCGCTACCTCTTGAAAGTACTGTTTATTTCACTGTATAAATGAACAGCACAGAATGGGAGCTGCAGTGATGCTATTACATATTTCAGTACAAAATTACGCCATCGTCGACCACTTAGATCTTGAGTTGCACGAGGGCATGAGTGTGATCACCGGAGAGACCGGTGCCGGCAAGTCGATTATGCTCGATGCTTTAAGCCTGACTCTAGGTGCGCGTACTGACAGCAGCGTGATTCGCCCCGGTGCCGATAAAGCCGACATTCTTAGCAGCTTTGATATTTCACGCATCCCAGAAGCCCAGCATTGGCTTAAAGAACGTGATCTAGAAAACGGTCCACATTGTATTTTACGCCGAGTCATTACTCGCGAAGGTCGCTCGCGCGCTTATATTAATGGCACGCCTGGTCCCTTAGCTGATTTAAAAGCACTGGGTGAGCTACTGATTGATATCCATAGTCAGCACGAACACCAATCCCTATTAAAAACAGATACCCACCGCCGTTTACTGGATGAGTTTGCCGGCGCCACAGAGCATGCCCGTGCCGTGCAGAGTTTAGCTCAGCGCTGGCGCCATACTCAGCAGCAGCTAGCCCAGCTCAGTGCCAATGAAGAAGAACAACGTGCCCGCCGCCAACTCTTAACCTATCAGCTTGAAGAGCTGGATCTTTTAGCGGTCAACGACGGTGAAGTGGAGCAACTGGAGCAAGAGCATCGCAGTTTAAGCAATTCAGAAAGTCTACTGGAAAACTGCCGACAGATTATTGATAGCTGCAGTGACAATGACAGCAATGTACTGAGCATTGTCGGCACTTTACTGCAACGCGCTAAGGCAATAGCAGGTGCACCCCAGGCCTTTGTTCAAGCGACAGAACTGCTGGCCAGTGCACACATTCAAATCGAAGAAGCGGTCAGTGAGTTTAATAACTTTGCTGATAACTTCGATGCCAACCCACAGCGCCAGCAATGGATTGAAGAGCGTCTCGATAGCATTTACACCCTAGCGCGCAAGCACCGCGCTGTGCCTGAACAGTTGCATGCCCTACAAGCGCAGTTACAAACAGAGCTAGAATCATTGGATGCCGATGACGCCAGTCTTGAGCATTTACAGCAGGCTGCAGCTTTACTGGTCACCGAGTACACCAATAAAGCTCAAGCCTTAAGTAAGCTGCGCAATAAGGCTGCAAAAAAACTCGCCAGTGCGGTGATGCAACAACTGCATATGCTGGGCATGCCTGATGGCCAGTTTAGCGTGGTGCTGCAGCCCTTAGAAAATCCAGCGCCAACATTAAACGGCATGGAAAATATTGAGTTTCTTGTCAGCGCCAACCCCGGTCAACCTTTACGCGGCTTAGCTAAAGTGGCATCAGGTGGTGAGCTGTCACGTATCAGCTTGGCGATTCAGGTGATTACCGCGCAGACCTCGCGCGTACCTACGCTGGTGTTTGATGAAGTGGATGTGGGTATTGGCGGACCTACCGCTGAAATTGTCGGCCAACTCTTACGCCAGCTCGGTGAAAACGGACAAGTCCTAACGGTTACTCACTTGCCGCAAGTTGCTGCGCAAGGCCATCAGCACTTATTTGTGCACAAGGAGCGTCAGCAAAAATCCACCCACACTGCGGTTAAAGTACTGACCTATGAGCAGCGCATTGAAGAAATGGCGCGCATGTTGGGCGGTATTGATCTGACCGAAGAATCACTGCTGCATGCGCGTAAAATTCTAGATGATGCACAAGCGACTCCGACCGCACAGCGCGCTTAATCTGCATGCTAACTCAGCAGTTACTTATCCGGCTTTTTAATCAGCGATATATTCGGGTGCAACCAGTCACCCGAAAGATGGTAAGTGACACTGGCGAAGCGTGACAGTCGGTCACCGATTAAACGGTCAACCAAAAATAGCGCACCACCCACGGCGGGAGCACCGATAGCAATCGCAGCCAAAGGTAAGTTATTGGTCAAAGGCAGCGTGACCAATAAGGTTGCTTTAATTTGCTCATCAATTAAATTAAGTTGACCTTTCAATTCAAAGTTACTCGATGGCCCTTCCAGCAACACGGGTGTTTGCGTGCTATAGACACCGTTGCTGATCTGAATTTCTCCTTTAATATAATCGTAAGCTAGACCTTTACCGAATAAATCAGAAAAATCAAAACGTAAACGACGCCCAATCGATTCAAAGTTCAGCAAACCAAAAACACGTAACGCTTGCGCTGTACCATCCACACTGACCAGCTGGCCTTTACGGAAACTGATCTCAGCATCGCCACTTAATTTTGCCAAGCTTAAAGCAGCAGGTGAACCAGCCCAACGCAGACTTGTATCGGCACGAAAGGCTTCGCTGGTGATACTCGGCGCAAAGCCCCAAGCAGCCAGCGCAGCACTTACATCATCACCGCCCAGTCGTCCGTCAAACCAACTTCGAACCTTACCATTGGCCCGCTCCCAACCTAACTTCCCTGTCACATTCAGACCTTTAAGCGATAAGTTGAGCTGATCAAAAAGCACGCCCTGCGCTTGCGGTCGAGTCTGCAACGACCAAGCACCTAAATGATCAGCACCTCGATACAGTGCATCCAACTGTATATCCAGCGCGGGGATACTGCGCATATCAAAATCAGCAAAGGCATCGTCATCAGGTTCTTTACTGTCCACAGCACCCGGTAAATACAGATGAGTTAAATGCACATGCAGAGGCTGACTTGCACCCGGATCATTAATCTGGCCTTTAAGCTTTTTACTATCGAGAATCAACTGCCATCCGGCCGACTGTGGCCTAAAATCAATATTTAAATGATCAACTGATAAGCCAAAGCCGCTGAAATTACGAATATCTAACTTGGCGCTTTTAAAAAGCTGGGTATTGCCTTGCTCGGCGAGCGTATAACGCTGCATCACCTGCTGCCATTGCTCAAGATCAAAGGCATTCAGCCGTCCACGCACCTGTAGACCCGTTTGTGTTGGCAAGCGCGCCAGTCCACCACCCAGACGTAATTGAGCGCGACCACCAAGAATATCATCCGCTGCAGCCGCTAAGCTCAAGCTGGCTTGATCAGCATAATCAAACCAATAGCGCCGTTCTTTGCCCACTAAGGTCATGCGCCAGTCAGCATAGCTTTCTTGGTTGGCTGCTTTACCCAGTGGTGCAGGCAGATCCACTTCGACCCCCTGCAAGTTGGAGTCAATGCGCAGTTGACTATCCTCTCCGTCGAGCAAGACACGTAAGCGGTAAGGTAAGTTTCCTGACACGGGAAGCGGCTCGGTTATAGCGCCCCATTGGATTAAGCGCTCCAGCGGCATCAACCCACGCACATCAATCTGCGTACTTAATTGCCCAGCATGCCCATCTGCAGTAATTTCACCGGAAAAAGACTGACCTAAAAACAGCCCAGTGACTTTTTTGGCGCTCAATCCACGTTGATTATCAAAAGCAAACCGCCCAGTTAAATGACGTAACTGCACATTAATATCCGGCATATCCAGCTCAACACGCTGCGCATCTAAGGCCAGCTTAATACGCACGGGCTGTTGCGCTGCTAACGGCACGGTTAAATCTAAAGCGATGGGTAAACGCCCTTTCCCCTGCCACTTTGCAAAGTCTGCTGATTCATCTGCGATCGGTGTCTTTTGTAAGAAATATAAACCATCCGCCATACTGCTGTTGACTTCAGCATGCAACTGCAGCACAGGTATCTTTCCTTCTGCACCATGCTCCACTTCAGCATAGGCTGTAGTAATCGGCGAGTTGAGTATTTTGCCCTGCTCTATATAAATACGCACACCACTGTCTTCTATCAGTACCTCAGCCGTCGCATCGGTTACCGCAGGCCAGCCTGGCTGATATTCAAGTTGCGCTTCTTTCACTGCAAAATATAAAGTCAAAGAGCGCGCCGTAGGTGGTGCACCTTTATTGAGTGAGCCTTGATACTGGAAATACCCCTGATCGATATGCCCCGCTTGAATCGCAGTATTGAGCCAATGCTCTAAATCAGTACTGAATTCAGGGACGCGGCTGGGCAAGTATTTACCAGTAAAGCGCGCATCACCATCACGTAAGCCAACACGCAGATCCATATAATCTTCTTCATCTGGATCCTTGAGTAAGCGGATTAAAAAGTCTCCACCGATATCACCCTCTTCGCCTTTAACCTGTAAGTACGGGCTGCGTAAGGTAAAACCCTGATCATCAAAATGCCAAAGTAGCTGTGCATGGGCGCGTTCATATTGCCAAGGCTTAGCAAATAATTTGGCTAAATGCAGACTGAAACCCTTATCACTGGCCAGTCGCAATTCACCTTGCAATAAGTCACCGGAAACATGCCCAGTAATACCACTGGATGCCGGCACATCATGCCAAGCAGAAAACTCAATATCCTTAACATTACTGGCAAAGGTTAAGCGTTCAGCCATCGGCGCATCGGGACGCCACTGCACCTGAGCATTGCGCAATTCGCCTTTGGGTTGCATGCTTTGCAAAACATCCGCTGCCACTGCAGGCAAAGCGATAACGCGCTCAATAATATGCTGCACATCAGACACTTCGAGCTGCTGCAATCCAAATTGCCATAGGGCTGTTTCGTTATCCGCATAGCTCGCCCACAGATGCAGATGACGCTTAGGTAAATCATTGATTTGCAGGGCTAAGCGCTCAATCCAAGCCCTATGCACACCGGCTGCGTGCTGGTAAAAAACCAAGGCATCGTCACTGTGCACATCTAAGGGGGCTAAGTTTTCGGCTTGCCCTTGCAACTCTAAGCTCTTCAGCTGCAATACCGCACTGTGCATCTGGCCTTGTGCGGCTTGCAACCACAGTTGACCACCCACTTTAAATGTATCCAACTGCCAATCCGCTAAATAATGATCAGGAATCCATTGGGCCAGATTACTGCTAGGAGTTTTTAGATACACCGCTAAAGCACTTTTACGCCAATCCGATTCGACAAACTGGCCTTGCGCACTGAGCTCTAGGGTTTCGCCATCGGGCAAGACCGCGCGCAAATCCAAACGCTGCTGCGCGCCTGAATGACTTAAGGTAAAACCTGCATAGGTGAGTGCCAAAGGCTGATGTTGATACGCCTGCACAATAATGCGACTGTCTAATACGCTAAGCTGACCCAAATGCTGTAGCTGAGCTAAAGCATCATTGAGCTGAAAAGCTGCCTGTTCAGCATCTTTAATATGCAAGCCTTGCAGCGCCCATTGCCCTGCTTGATCTTCCTGAAGATGAATTTGCAAGCCCTGTAAAGTCACCGCTTTTAAGCGCAATTCTCTGGCCAATAGACTGCCAATGATATCGGGCTGAATATGCAATGCTTCAACCTGCACCGCCTTATCACCCTCGCCTAGCGTCACATAATGCGCAGCGAGGCGCGGCGAGAAACCCCGCCAACTGCCTTCCAGCTGCTCAATATGAATGGACTGTTGCAGGCTGTGTTCTAACTGCTGCTGTATTTCAGTACGGTATTCGGCCACCAATGGCACCAACTGCCGACCCAAACTCACATACAAAGCAGCAGTCATCAACAAGCCTGCTAGCAGCCATAAGCCCCAGTGCAGGAGCCTATTCAGCACAGACAGAACAGTACTCATATCCAGTGCCTAAGCAATAGTGAAATCAGAGCAAAACAACATCATACTGCTCCTGTGAGTACATACTTTCGACTTGAAAGCGTACCGGATGGCCAATGAATGATTCTAAATCAGCCACATTGGCTGACTCCTCGTCCAGCAAACGATCGACCACGCTTTGGCTGGCCAACACCATATAACCATCCGCTTGAAAGGCACGTGCCTCACGTAAGATCTCACGAAAAATCTCATAACAAATAGTTTCTGCAGTGCGCATATTGCCGCGCCCCTGACAGGTAGAACAGGGTTCACACAGCACTTGTGCCAAACTTTCCCGCGTACGCTTGCGGGTCATTTGCACTAAACCCAGTTCAGTAATACCAATAATATTAGTTTTTGCATAGTCACGTTCCAACTGACGCTCAAGCGTACGCAATACTTGGCGACGGTGCTCTTCATCTTCCATATCAATAAAATCGATAATGATAATGCCGCCCACATTGCGTAAACGCAGTTGTCGAGCTATGGTCAATGCTGCTTCAAGGTTGGTTTTAAACACGGTTTCTTCAAGATTACGGTGACCGACAAAGGCACCCGTATTCACATCAATGGTGGTCATTGCTTCAGTCGGGTCGATCACCAAGTGGCCGCCTGATTTTAGCGGCACTTTGCGCTCAAGCGCTTTTTGAATTTCGTCTTCAATACCGTACAAATCAAATATTGGACGCTCACCCGGATAATGCTCAACTCGATCAGCAATTTCCGGCATTAACTCGCCGACAAACTGCAATGCTTTTTGCAGGGTTTCGCGCGAATCAATCCGCACTTTTTCTGTATGTTCAGCGGCCAAATCACGCAACGTACGTAAAGGTAACGACAACTCTTCATAAATAACAGTCGGTGCACCACAGACTTTCATCTGCTCACGTACCTGCTCCCATAAGCGGTGCAAGTAACGAATATCCAACATAATGGCTGAAATATCTGCGCCTTCAGTGGCGGTACGGATAATAAACCCACCCTGATCTTCAAGCCCTTCACTGGCCAAGCATTCAGTCACCGCTTGCTTTAAGCGCTCACGTTCAGCTTCTTCTTCAATTTTGAGTGAAACACCAATATGAGTGCTGCTGGGCATATAGACAAGATAGCGCGAGGGGATCGATAAGTTAGTGGTGAGGCGTGCGCCCTTGCTACCAATGGGGTCTTTAGTGACTTGCACGACTAGCGCTTGGCCTTCATGCACTAAACCACTGATACCTTCACCGGTAACGCCTTCGCGACCGGTAATATCTGCCGCATGAATAAAAGCAGCACGCGACAAACCAATATCAACAAAAGCTGCCTGCATTCCAGGTAAGACACGGACAATTTTACCTTTGTAGATATTGCCAACAATGCCACGACGCTGAGTACGCTCAACATGCACTTCTTGTAAAACGCCATTTTCAACCACAGCCACGCGTGATTCCATTGGCGTGATATTGATTAGAATTTCTTCACTCATGATGTTCTCAGTCTAAAGCCTGGATATGCACAACCTATTGAACGCAATGCCACAAGATATAGGCTGTGCAAAAACACCCAGCACCTTGCATAAAACACACTACGACGGAGAAGAGTACAGCGTTATGGTAAGTACAGCGAACAACCCAAGGCCCCAGCTAACGCTTACGACCACAAGAACATCAAAACGTTACCCCAGCCTGGTTAACTTAAACCACGCAGACGCTTCACATTATTGAGCAAAAGAAATAACCAAGGCCAAAGCAAACAACTGACCAAGACTGGCACAATATAATAACTCAGCTCGGGTCGCACCCCTGATAGTGTGCTCAGCCAGAGCAAGACCAGCTGTGCCACACCATAAATAACCAATAAAGCGCAGGACTGTTGCCATAAAGGAAAGAGCTTAATACGCTGCTGCAGGGTTAACACTAAAAACACCGCGAGCATTAAAGCTAAGGCATGCTGGCCAAATAATGTGCCGTATAAAACATCTTGCGCAATACCTAAGCTCCAAGCTGTCAGCAAGCCCACCTGATGCGGATAGTTAATCGCCCAAAAGGTTAACACCAGCGCCAACCATAAAGGTCTTGCCATTTCTAAGTGTTCTGGCATCGGCGCGACAGAGAGCAATAAAGCAATAATTAAGGTCGTCCACATAATGGCGACCCCTCGGCCTAATAACGCACTCACTTATTGAGCCTCCACTGCTGTTGTTTCTGTTGCCTTAAGCAACTGCTTGGCATCTTCTAAAGCGTTCTCAACCTCTTTATCCAAGCCCTGCATTGAACCTTTACCATCACTGAACACCAGCAATAGATAACGGCTACGATTGAGATTAGCCGCAGGCAGTGCTTGTATGCGGGTAAAGGGCTGCCCCGTATTGCGCTGCACCTCACTGACCACAGCCACCGGATAGCCCACAGGAAAACGCTGGCCCATCCCCGAAGTGACTAACAAATCACCTTCGCGAATATCAGCCGTATCCGTCACATAACGCAACTCGATTGATTCCAAGTCACCCGTCCCGCTGGCGATAGCACGCAAGCCATTGCGATTGACCTGCACAGGAATACTGTGATTACTGTCAGTAATCAGCAACACACGCGAACTGTACGGCATCACCTCAATCACCTGCCCCATGACCCCGCGCGCATCCAAGACTGGCTGACCTAAAGTCACACCGCTGCTGCTACCACGGTTAATCAGGACGCGATGAGTATGCGGGTTGGGATCAATACCAATTAATTCCGCAACTAAAACGCGGTCATCAATTAAGGCAGAAGAGTTGAGTAGCTCACGCAAACGCACATTTTGCTCGGTCAGCGTGGCAAGTTTTTGCAAACGACGTTGCATCAGCAAAGTTTCTGCGCGCAACTGTTCGTTTTCAGCCATCAAGTCAGTACGACTGCTAAACATTTGCAGGGTATCTGTCCACGCGCGCACAGGCATATCGCCCAGCCAGTATAAGGGAGTGAGTACCATCCCTAAACTGCTACGCACAGGCTTAAGCAGTTCAAGCCGAGCATCAACAAAGATCAATGCGACAGATAAGCAAGTGAGAATTAAAAATCGGGTACTTAATACAGTTGTTTTAGCAAATAATGGCTTAATGATACATCCTCGACGACTTAACTGCGCAACAGCACAAATCTATTGTGCAGTTAAGAATTAGGATAAGCACTGCATGAACATTGCTCAGTTACTCTCAAGTACTTACTCAACTGATAATAAATCCATCGAATTGCTATCCATCATTTCTAAAGCGCGACCACCGCCCAAAGCAACACAATTTTTCGGATTTTCAGCAACGATCACTGGCAAACCTGTTTCTTGTGCAATCAGCTTATCCATATCACGTAATAAAGCACCGCCACCGGTCAGCACTAAACCACGCTCAGCAATATCAGAAGCCAACTCAGGTGGTGATTGCTCTAACGCACTCTTCACCGCTTGTACAATGGCTGCTAATGATTCTTGCAGCGCTTCTAAAACCTCATCAGAGTTCAAAGTAAAGCTGCGTGGAATACCTTCAGCAAGGTTACGACCACGCACATCAAACTCTAATAATTCACCGCCTGGGAAGGCTGCGCCAATTTCTTGTTTAATACGTTCAGCAGTCGACTCACCAATTAAGCTGCCGTAGTTGCGGCGCACATAACTGATAATGGCCTCATCAAAACGGTCACCACCGACACGTACGGATTCGGCATACACCACACCGTTCAATGAAATCAAAGCAATTTCAGTGGTACCACCACCGATATCAACCACCATCGAACCACGCGCTTCATCCACTGGTAAACCCGCACCGATCGCTGCAGCCATGGGTTCTTCAATCAAAAACACTTCACGCGCACCAGCACCTAAGGCTGATTCACGAATCGCACGACGCTCAACTTGTGTCGATTTACACGGCACACAAATCAAAACCCGCGGACTGGGCTGTAAAAAACTATTTTCATGCACTTTATTAATAAAGTACTGGAGCATTTTCTCACACACACTAAAGTCTGCAATCACGCCATCTTTCATCGGGCGAATCGCACAAATATTTCCTGGGGTACGGCCCAGCATCCGTTTTGCATCAGTACCAACAGCAACCACACTTTTTTGGTTGCCTCGTGTGCGGATCGCAACAACCGACGGCTCATCTAAGACAATACCGCGCTCGCGCACATAAATAAGGGTGTTGGCAGTTCCTAAATCAATGGACAAATCACTGGAAAACATGCCGCGTAGTTTCTTAAACATGGGATGAATAACCCTAGGTAACGCGCAATTGAAACGCTAATTAAAAAATAATAGGAAACTCTAACAATCATCGTCCTTTTGAGCAAGGTACGCACTGTGATAGATTAGCACTTTATTGACATCGATATGATGTAACTGGCTTATAGATACAGCAATCAATAGATTGTTCCCTTTGACTGCTTAAATTAGCCGACACACATTTTTTACCAAGGAGATCCTCACATGGCTATTGAACGCTGCGACGTGGAAAAACTTGCGCACTTGGCTCGACTGGGTCTTGATGACGCACAAATCGATAAAAGCACGACTTCCTTAAATGCCGTCCTCGACATGATCAATGCCATGCAAGCGGTCGACACCGACAATATCACTCCATTGGCCAACCCGCTGGAAATCCACCAGCGCTTACGCCCCGATACTGTCACAGAAAGTAACCACCGTGATGACTACCAAGCCCTCGCACCTGCTGTAGAAAACGGCTTATACCTGGTACCCAAAGTCATCGATTAAGGACGTATTTGTCATGCATCAACTTAGCTTAGCCAACATCTCTAAAGCACTGGCTGCCAAGCAGTTTTCTGCTCGTGAGCTGACCAGTCATTTATTAACGCGTATTGAGCAACTTGATCCACAACTCAATAGCTTTATTACTGTCACTCAAGACGCCGCTTTACAACAAGCCGACGCTGCAGACAGTCTGCGTAATAATGGCAATACATCACCATTATTGGGCGTGCCTTTAGCGCATAAAGACTTATTCTGCACCGCCGGTGTACGCACCAGTTGCGCCTCAAAAACACTGGATAATTTTGTCGCACCCTATAACGCTGCCGTCGTTGAGAAATTGAATACTGCGGGTTGCGTCAGCTTAGGCAAGCTGAATATGGATGAATTCGCCATGGGCTCCTCCGGCGAGACCAGCTTTTATGGCGCCAGCAAAAACCCATGGGATACCTCACGAGTACCCGGCGGCTCATCCAGCGGTAGTGCTGTGGCCGTGGCCGCACGTTTAGTACCTGCTGCAACCGGTAGCGACAGTGGCGGTTCAATTCGTCAACCTGCTGCATTTACCGGCTTAACAGGTATCAAACCGACTTATGGTCGTGTTTCACGCTGGGGCATGACTGCCTACGCATCAAGCTTCGATCAAGCGGGCTTTTTAGCGCACAACGCTGAAGACTGCGCGCTGCTACTGCACGCCACTGCAGGCTTTGATGAGCGTGACTCAACCAGCGCACAGCAGCCAGTTGATGACTACGCTGCAGCCTTAACGCAACCGCTCAACGGTTTACGCATTGGCTTGCCAAAAGAGTACTTCTGCAGCAGCCTGGATGCGCGCATTGGTGATGTGGTTAACACTGCCATTGAGCAACTCAAGCAGTTAGGTGCGACCTTTGTTGATATCAGTCTGCCGACCTTGCCGCACGCCGTGCCTGCGTATTATGTGATTGCCTCAGCTGAAGCATCCACTAACTTAGCGCGCTTTGATGGTGTACGTTTTGGCCACCGCTGTGACGATCCAAAAGATCTGGAAGACCTGTATCTGCGCTCACGTGATGAAGCCTTTGGCGAAGAAGTTAAACGCCGCATTATGATGGGCACCTATGCGCTATCGACCGGCTATTACGATGCCTACTATTTAAAAGCGCAAAAAGTCCGTCGTTTAATTAAAAATGACTTTGTCAGCGCCTTTAAAGATGTCGATCTGATTCTTGGCCCCACCACACCGAATCTGCCTTGGCATTTAGGTAGCAAGGTCAATGACCCTGTGGCTGCGTATTTAGAAGACATTTACACTGTGCCTGCCAACTTGGCTGGTATTCCGGGTCTATCCATGCCCGCTGGCATGATCGATGGCTTACCGGTCGGCGTACAGCTACAAGCTCCGTACTTCCAAGAAGCACGCATGCTGCAGGTTGCACATCAATTTCAACAACACACTGATTGGCACACTAAAACGCCAGCCGGATTCTGAGGACGACTCACATGCAATGGGAAACCGTGATCGGGCTGGAAATCCACGCACAGCTCGCAACTAACACTAAAATATTCTCCGGCAGCGCCACCGCGTTTGGTGCCGAGCCGAACACCCACGCCAGCTTAATTGACCTAGCGATGCCAGGTACCTTGCCGGTACTCAACCAAGAGGCCGTACGTATGGCCTGCATGTTTGGTTTGGCGGTGGATGCGCATATCGCTGAGTACAACATTTTCGCGCGCAAGAACTACTTCTACCCGGATCTACCTAAAGGCTACCAAACCAGTCAAATGGATGATCCGATTGTCGGCCTAGGCCATCTGGATATCGCACTGGAAGATGGCAGCATTAAACGTGTTGGCATTACTCGTGCGCACCTTGAAGAAGATGCGGGTAAAAGTTTACACGAAGACTTTAGCGGCATGACCGGTATTGACCTCAACCGTGCCGGCACACCGCTGTTGGAAATCGTTTCTGAGCCAGAATTGAGCAACGCTAAAGAAGCCGTGGCCTATGCCAAAGCGATTCACACCTTAGTGCGTTACTTAAATATCTGTGACGGCAATATGGCTGAAGGTTCATTCCGTTGTGACTGTAACGTCTCAGTGCGCCCCAAAGGTCAAACCACACTGGGTACGCGTACAGAAATCAAAAACGTAAACTCGTTTCGCTTTATTGAGCGCTCGATCAATCATGAAATTCAACGTCAAATTGAATTAATTGAAGATGGCGGTAAAGTGGCACAAGAAACCCGTCTCTACGATGCAAATAAAGACGAAACTCGTTCCATGCGCAGTAAAGAAGAAGCTAACGACTACCGTTACTTCCCTTGCCCAGACTTACTGCCAGTGCATATTCCACGCGATATGCTGGATCACTTACGCACTCAACTGCCTGAGTTACCCACACAGAAACGTGAGCGCTTTGAGTCAGCTTTTGGCTTATCCACCTACGACGCCAGCGTATTATCGGCCAGCCGTGAAATGGCCGATTACTTTGAAGTGGTAGAAAAGATTTGTCAGGACGCTAAATTGGCCACCAACTGGGTGATGGGCGATCTGTCGGGTCTACTGAACAAAGAAAATCTGGAAATTACCGAGTCGCCTGTCAGCGCTGAACAGCTGGGCAGTATGCTTTTACGCATTAAAGACAACACCATTTCTGGCAATATTGCCAAGAAAGTGTTTGAAGCAATGGCGCAAGGCAAAGGTGATGCCGATCAGATTATTGAACAGCAAGGCCTCAAACAAGTCACCGACAGCGGCGCTATCGAAGCCATGCTGGATGAAGTGCTTGCAGCCAACGCTGAGCAACTTGAGCAGTACCGCGCCAGCGATGAAAACAAGCGCGGTAAAATGTTTGGTTTCTTTGTGGGTCAAGCGATGCGCGCCTCAAAAGGCAAAGCCAACCCGCAACAAGTCAATGAGTTACTCAAGCAAAAGCTTGATCAGTAATCTGTAACTCTGCATTACAGCTGGCCTGAAAGGGCCAGCTGCATCTAAGTCACTCTAAACACACCCAAGGAGCTTGCTTATGCGCATTTATGTGCTGCTTGCTGCGCTGTTATTTTTAGGCGCCTGCTCATCACACCGCACCAGTCCTGACTCTGCTATTAGCGGCCAAGCCTCATGGTATGGTTCCAAGCATCATGGTAAAAAAACCGCCAGCGGCGAACGCTTCAATCAAAACAAACTGACTGCCGCCCATCGCTCCTTAGCCTTTGGTACGCGCGTCAAAGTTACCAATATCCGCAACAACAAAAGTGTCACTGTACGCATTAATGATCGCGGCCCATTCAGTAAAGGCCGGGTGATTGATTTATCCCGCGCTGCAGCACAAAAAATCGATATGATCAACAGCGGTGTCGCCCCCGTACAGCTGCAAGTACTGCGTTAACATTTTCTCTTAAAATCCTATTACCGCAGCTTCACAACCTGCTAATCTAGCGGCCATTACAACGTAAAGAGTCGGAGTCACCGCATGTCCATGCAAATGTTTATCTACCTGATTGGCGGTTTTATCTTGCTCGTCATCGGCGCAGAAGTGCTAGTACGCGGCGCCGCTCGTTTAGCAGCACGCTTTGGTATTTCACCGCTAATTATTGGCCTCACTGTGGTGGCCTTTGGTACCAGCGCACCAGAAATGGCCGTCAGTACGCAATCCGCTTTTCTTGGCCAAGGCGATATCGCTATTGGTAACGTGATTGGCAGTAATATTTTTAACGTGCTGGTGGTTTTAGGCTTATCCGCTTTAATCGCACCTTTATTAGTCTCGCATCGACTGGTGCGTATTGATGTGCCCATTATGATTGCGGCAGGCTTTTTAGCGTGGCTATTAGCCTTGGATGGCAGCTACAACCGCTTAGACGGTCTTATTTTATTCTCCTGTATTATTGCCTATACCAGCTACTTAATTATCAGCAGTTTAAAAGCTTGGAAAGCAGGCAAAGCGATTGATATTGATGATGAATACAGTTCACAGGTCAACCCCAGTCGTTTTGCCTCATTGATTAATCTCGTTTATATTTTGGCCGGTTTAGCTTTGCTGGTGATCGGTTCAAATCTACTGGTCAGCGGCGCAGTCAGCTTAGCGCAAGCGCTGGGTTTATCTGAATTAGTGATCGGCTTAACTATTATCGCGGTCGGTACCTCACTGCCAGAGCTTGCTACCTCTCTGATTGCGGCCTGGAAAGGTGAACGTGATATTGCCGTGGGTAATATTGTCGGCAGTAACCTATTTAATCTACTGGCAGTATTGGGTCTGGCCGGTTTGGTGTCGCCTGAAAGTATCTCAGTCGCTCGTAGCGCCATTGATTTTGATTTCCCAGTGATGATGGCGGTGATGGTCGCCTGCTTGCCGGTTTTCTTTGCCGGTTACAGTATCAACCGCTGGGAAGGCGCACTGTTTTTAGGCTACTACATCGCATATACCACTTACCTGATTATGCAAAGCAATGGCGAACCCTTTGCCAGCACCTTTGCCGATGCCATGCTTGGCTATGTGGTACCGTTAACAGCTATTACTATATTTGTGATTGCAGCGCGTGCTTGGCGTCTCCAGCGCGGCTTACCTGCAGATCAATAATTTCAAGGTGTACTGATGATGAATCAGCACACTCTGTTCAGCGCATCAACATAATGAGTTTTATATGGCCAAACGTACTCTTAATCGCCGCCAAGGCTGGCGTATTAATAAAATCCAAGACGAACGCCTTGCGCGTGCCGCCAAACGCGAAGAGCGTACGCTGGAAGAGCTCGAAGGTGGCGATTTAGGTGAAGAGCAACACGGTCTAGTCATCGCACACTTTGGTGTGCAGGTTGAAGTCGAAGCCGAATCACCTGAACTGTCCGGTCAAACCTATCGCTGCTATTTACGCGCCAACTTACCTGCACTGGTGACCGGCGACCGCGTGGTGTGGCGTCCAGGTAATCAAGGCCTAGGCATTATCGTTGCGCAATTACCACGTCACAGTGAATTACGTCGCCCTGACTCACGCGGCACTTTAAAACCTGTTGCGGCCAACGTCGACCTCATTGTGATTGTTTTTGCACCACTGCCTGAGCCGCACGCAAACTTAATTGACCGCTATATTATTGCTGCAGAACACGCCGGTATTAAGCCGCTGTTACTGCTGAACAAATCTGATTTACTCGACCCCAGCGGTGAGTCGCGCGCGCATAACTTACTCAACACCTACCACTCACTGGGCTATCCACTGCTGGAAGTCTCAGCCTATTCGGGTGATGGTCTGGAAAAACTGCAAGCGCAACTCAATGATCAAGTCAGCGTCTTTGTCGGCCAGTCCGGTGTCGGTAAATCATCTTTGGTCAACCGCTTACTGCCCAATACAGATACACGTGTTGGCGCACTGTCTGAACTGACGGGTAAAGGTACACACACTACAACCACCGCACGCTTATTTCACTTCCCTGCTGGCGGTCAACTGATTGACTCACCGGGGATCCGAGAGTTTGGCTTAGGTCACGTGAGTGTGGCTGATGTGGAAGCTGGCTTTATTGAGTTTCAGGAACACTTAGGTCTGTGTCGCTTCCGTAACTGCAGTCATGAACATGAACCTGGCTGTGCGTTATTAGCCGCTGTTGAAGCGGGTAAAATCCACCCCCAGCGTTTAGCCAGTTTTAAACATATTATCAGTGGCATCAAAACCGAACAGTACTAAGCCAAGTGACAGCCCTAGAACACTCAATCAACTGGGGCTGTTGATTGACTAATCGCCTATATCTTCAAACTGCAAAACACCCTGTTCAAACACATTGACCCGCTCGCGCAGCGGTTTTTCTGTTTGCTTAGCGCTTTCATCAATAGCTTTAGGCTGTTCGGTATCCTCCTCTGCAACACCTTCGATCACCTGCTGAGCACGCTTGGTCAGCACTAAAATATCAATGCGTCGATTATTTGGGTTGTAGGGATTATCCTGATCAAATAACACCGATGAGGCATAACCGGCCACCCGTGCGATTTTATCATCCTCTAAACCACCCGCATGCAATGCACGACGCGCGGCATTGGCACGGTTGGCTGACAATTCCCAGTTACCAAAGCCCGAATTACTGGCAAAAGGTTTCGCGTCAGTGTGACCACCAATACTGATTTTATTCGGCACAGCGCGCATGGTATCGGCCATGATATATAGAATATCTTCGAAGTAAGGCTGTAAACGCGCACTGCCTAAGTCAAACATCGGACGATTCGCTGCATCAGTAATCTGAATACGTAAACCATCACGCGAGACATCCATCAGAATTTGATCTTTATAAGGCTGCAAAGCAGTGTCATCGTTGACTTTTCGCTGCAATTCAACCAATAACATATCGAAACGCTCAAGCTCTAACTGCTCAAATAGCTTCTGAGTCTGCTGCTCAGTCAGAGTCTGCGGATCTAAAGAACTTTCATCGCTGATTTCAGGGTTTAAGGTTTGATCAGGTGCCGGCGTGGGTGTACCGCCCAAATCAATTACATAGGGGCTGCCGCTTTCTGAGAAACCTATCGGGTCTTGAAAGTAACCTGAAATCGCTTTTTTTTGCTCAGGAGTGGTCGAGGACATCAGCCACATCACCAAGAAAAACGCCATCATCGCCACGGCAAAGTCAGCAAAGGCAATTTTCCATGCGCCACCATGATGGCCTGCAGCAATTTTCTTAACGCGCTTAACAATGATCGGCTGATTGGTATCCATAATATTTAGCCGCCTCGTACAGCTTGTTCCAATTCAGCAAAGGTTGGGCGATGTCCTCCAAATAACACTTTACGACCAAACTCCACCGCTAAACTGGGTGGCATGCCAGAGGCTGAAGCCACTAAGGTTGCCTTAATCGCCTCATACAAATTCAGTTCCTCTTTAGCGTCATGCGCCAGACTGGTCGCTAAAGGACCAAAGAAACCATAGGCCGCCAAAATACCTAAGAATGTACCCACCAGAGCAGCACCAACGTGCTGACCTAAAGCAGCCTGTTCAGCCTCACCTAGCATCGCCATCGTTACAACGATACCCAATACCGCCGCCACAATACCAAAGCCTGGCAATCCATCAGCAACACTGGTTACCGCATGACTGGGGTGATCGAGGTCTTCTTTAAGGCTGGTCAGTTCCATATCGAACAAGCCTTCAAACTCATGCGGCGCCATATTACCGGTGGTCATAATCCGCAAATAGTCACAGACAAACTCGGTCATACGCTCATCTTTGAGGATGGCTGGATAATTACTAAATATAGGACTGGAGGCTGGATCTTCAATATCAGCCTCAATGGCCATCATGCCTTCACGACGGCTTTTATTCAGTACTTCGTAAAGCATTTTCAGTACATCTAAATACAAGGCTTTAGTAAAGCGCGAGCTAAACATCGCTAACGATTTTTTAAGCACCTCCATAAAGGTACTGCTAGGGTTGGCTTGTAAAAAAGCCCCCATCGCCGCGCCACCAATAATCAGCACTTCAAACGGTTGAATAATAGAGGCAATTTTCCCGCCCGATAAAACAAATCCGGCTAAGACACTACCGAAAACAACAATGATTCCAATGATTTTTATCATAAGATAAGTCGCACTAATTCCAAAACTAGGTAAAGGATAACAGCCTTTGTAAATATTGGTTACTATGTTAAAACCAATATCCCTTGGGGCACAGTCTTGAGACTGAATATATGACGAGCATAGCACCTCACAATAAAAGTTTAGAGCAGTGGATAAAACAGCTGGATAACACTCGGCTGCCTGTTTATAAAGCGCACCGTGAGCGAGCTTTACATATTTTACAAAGTCCAAATAAATCATTACGTGATATCGCACAGGTGATCAGCCAAGCGCCTACTATTGCTTTTATTATTATGCGTGAAGCCAACCGCGGCCACAGCTCCCTATCAGAGCCGGTACAAACGTTGGAAAATGCTTTATCGCGTCTCGGTTTACAGCGCTGCGCAACACTATTACGAAGCCTGATCGATGATGAAGAAACCAGCATTCCTTTTGCATTACGCCAAGTATGGCTGATTGGCCAACATCTGAATGTTCAAGCCATGGGTTTATTTAGCACGCGTATGGCGCGCTTCTGGCATGAAATCCATTGGGGCAGCCTGCTGTTCTTATCGCCAAGCTGGCCGCTATTGACCCGTTATCCTGAGTTTTTTACCGAATGGGAACGGCGTGTTTTAGGCAACAATGAACCCGCTGTTGATGTGGAGCGTGAACTGCTCGGTATGCCGCTCACCACGCTTTGCTTAGGCCTAGCGCAGCATTGGAAATTACCCAGTTGGATTATTGAAGGCTACAGCTTACTCAGTGATAACCCACATATGTTAGTCAAAGCCTTGCATATCGCGCGAAAAATAGAGCAGCCTTTATTACAGCAACAAAAACTGGACCAATTGCCGGCCCTTAATAGCTGGCTGAACCGCCCAGCCAACACCTTAGTTTTCACCTGTGGCTTAGTCATGGCTGCACACAGTTCCTGGGGCACTGAACAGTGTATTCGTTGGCAGCGTTTAATCAGTTTGTACTTAAAAGATGACCTTGCAACGGTACAACAAACCACCCACCAATTGGCTGTCAGCCATGCGCACCAACAAAGCAATCGTGATCTATGGCATCCTGCGCAAGCCTTACTCTGGCCATGGCAAACGCAACGCTTACGCCAACCCTCGACATCAGCCGACCGCTATGCACCCAGTAGTGAAGATTTAATACAGTGGCGTATTCATTGTACTGAGCTGGTGCGCACACCCTGCCCATTTAGTAACCCAGTACAGTTAATAGAGCGCATCAGTCTTGCCTTACAAGCCTGCGGCCTGCAGCGCATTTGCATTATGACACTTGACCAGCAGGCTCACTATGCAAAAGTCAGCCATTTATACGGTATTCACGTTAAACAACTTCCCAACACATTTGCACTGGGTACAACGCCTGCAATCAAACACTTTATGACACAGCCAACACATTTACTGATTGACGATAGCAACGCGTCGCGCATTAATACGCAACTGCCAGCTGAACTTATCAGCGTGTTTGCCGATACACACTGGATGCTGGCATCACTGTCCAACGGCAACCGAGTTGCAATGCTGATCGCCGTAGATCAATTCACAACAGCTCTGCATCCCGTCACGATACAGGGCTTGAAAAAAACATTAGAATATATCCAGCGCGCATTGGTACTCTTTAGCTCGCGTAAGCGCTAAGATAAGAGTGGTGTATCAGCACGCACTATTGAATCGGTGCAATAGTATTATTTGCATCATTGGTTCATCTACAAGCGCAATCACCCACTTCTGCTAAACTCACTAAGATGACGACTCACATATTTATCACGACAGCTAAATAGGGCCCAATATACATGCACATCAAGCAACGTCTGTTTATTTTTATGCAATATGTATTGCCTCACCATCTGTTGTCACGTTTGATTGGCAGATTGGCAGAGTGCGAAACAACATGGTTTAAAAACCGCTTGATTACTTGGTTTGTTAAACGTTATCAAGTGAATATGAGTGAAGCGCAACTCGAAGATACAAGCGCCTACAAGCATTTCAATGACTTTTTTACTCGAGCACTTAAGCCTGATGCACGCCCGCTCGACCAGAGTGAAAAAGCTGTGTTATCACCTGCTGACGGTGTTATCAGTCAAGTGGGCACTATTGAACATGGCCGTATTTTTCAGGCCAAAGGCCACAGCTTCAGCTTGGTCGAACTGCTTGGCGGTGATGCAGAACGCGCCACACCCTTTATGGGCGGCAACTTCTCAACCGTATATCTATCACCCAAAGACTACCACCGCGTGCATATGCCTTTAACCGGGATTTTGCGCGAAATGGTTTATATCCCTGGACGTTTGTTCTCTGTTAATCACACCACCGCTGAGAATGTTCCTGAATTATTTGCACGCAACGAACGTGTGGCCTGCATCTTCGATACAGAACACGGCCCAATGGCAGTTGTTCTAGTCGGCGCGATGATTGTTGCCAGCATTGAAACCGTATGGGCAGGCATGATCACGCCCCCCTTACGTGAGTTACGCAGCTATGATTATAGTCAAGCCGCCCGTCAACCGATCACGCTAGAGAAAGGTGCTGAACTGGGTCGCTTTAAACTGGGCTCAACTGCAGTTGTATTATTTGGTCCGGGACATGTGAACTGGGAAAGCGAATTACAAGCAGCCAGTGCAGTCCAAGTGGGCCAACGTATGGCCGTAGAAATTTAGTTATAAGAATGTACAATACCTGATGGCGCATAGCCATCACTCTAGCTCTAGCGACTCTCGGCAATTTAAGTAGGAAAATCAATGGATACACAAATTCAACAATTACGTTTACAAGTGCCTACACCAGAACAAACAAGATTAGCGTTTTGTAAGCCCAATGTGCGTGATTTGAAATCGTGGATCCAAGACCTACCCAAAGCCAATATTGGTGAGACTGCGCGCCTCCTATATCAAGCATTGATTGAACTGAACAACTTCAAAACAGATGCCGAGAACCGCGTACAGCTATTAGAATTATTACGACCAGAAGTGTTATTTATTAACTCTCAGTTGGAAAAACACTTTTTAAACAACTCAGTCATGCTTGATGAGCGCCCGCAAAAAGTCGCTAATTTATGCCAAGCATTACAGAACCACCTGACTGTCGGCTATAAAATAGCCATTGTTGAAGCCCTCCAACAGAAACACTCAGTGCTCGCTTTAGCCTTGCAGCGCGCCGTACACAGTATGTTTATTTCTCAGGTGCGCACCTATCAGTTGTATTTCACAGCGCCACCTCTGTTTTGGCTTGAGTTACACCAACTGTATAAAATTGCATCAAAAAACAATATGCATACGCAATTAACTCGTGACCCGATGCTCGACCCAATCTCTGAACAGAGTGTTGAGTCGGCGTATAGTTGTGCTCTTTTGTTAAGCTGCGCACGCACTAACCAAATGCGCCAAAGCGATATTGCAATTTTAGCCAATATCCTACCCAGTTGGGTGCTGCTGACTAAACTGCAAAACGCAGACTTACCCAGCAGTTTATTTGTAGCCGACCTCAATCATGATGCTCCACCACGTTATAAAGAGCTGCTTGAGCGCGCTAGCAGCGAAACGCGAGTGGGTCTCAACACTCAAGATTTAGCTGAAGCGCTGGTGCGTCATCAGCAATCGTTTGGCAACCCAAGTATCAAACACAAAATTGCGATACCTGACAATATGTCCAGCACGCTTCTGGCCCAACTGTGCAGTGCTTGGGACAATATTGCACAACGTGACTTCCAACGTACCAGCAGTAATGGCACATTGCAGGTCTGCCTTGGTATGAGCGCTGTACATTACTATTTATCTGACCAAGAACCTTTTGAAGACACACTCAAATCACACCAAGTTGGCTTGGTTAAGTACAACACTGACAACGCCGAACGTGATATTTGGGACACTGCCAGTGATGTTAAATCAGACGGTGAGTTCAATCCTTTACAAGTCGACTTGATCGAGTATGGCAGCATGCCCCCACTCGGTGCTGCTGCGTATAAACGCGACACACAAGCATCTGCAGCACTGTACCCAACGTACACCTTGGCTATCGTTAACAGCAGCCCAGGTGGTTACTGTTTAGCGTGGCACGACGCAGTCCCTTCTCAGCTGCAGGCTGGGGAAATCATTGCCATCTGCCAAGTTGAAAATAACGCATGGTCAACGGCTCTGATTCGCTGGATTCGCCAAGTTGATACTGAAGGCACGCAAATGGGTATTGAATTGATTGCACCCAACGCACAGCCTTGCGGCTTACAACTTTTGCGCAGCAACGATACATCCAGCCATTTCTTACGTGCTTTATTAGTGCCCGAGATCCCAGCCTTATCACAACCTGCCAGCGTTATAGCGCCCCGCATACCTTTTCAAGAAGGGCATAAAGTCGCTATTAACCAGCAAGGTACGGAGCTTAAAGCAACGTTAGCAAAGCGTTCAATGCACACGGGCAGCATCAGTCAATTTGAATACAAGGTTACAACACCGATCAAACCCGTTGAAACGCAAACCACTGAAGCATCAACAGTCAGCTCACTCGGTGAAGATTTTGACTCTCTATGGAAGTCACTTTAAGTCCGAGTCTATATAGTGCTTACTCAGCGGCGACTTGTGCATTAACGCTTAAGCCTCAGCCGCTGTAGACAGGTTTTCTCTGAACAATGGGCTTGCCGCTTTATCGATACGCTTAGAGCAGGTATCATAGGCGATCTTATTTTATTTCTTTTTATGCTGCGCGCAGGCTGGGCAATCCATGTCGATGGTTCGTATTGGTTCCTACACATTAGCTAACAACCTGATTCTCGCGCCGATGGCTGGCGTTACTGACCGTCCACAACGTCAACTATGTGCACGTTTTGGTGCAGGTTTAACCGTATCTGAAATGCTCACCAGTGATACCAGTTTATGGTCAAGCCGAAAATCCAGCCTACGCTTATTAACTGACAGTGATCCTGAACCTCGCTCGATGCAAATCGCCGGTGCAGACCCCGCTATGCTGGCTCATGCAGCGCAGCAATGTGTAGCTTTAGGCGCGCATATTATTGATATTAATATGGGTTGTCCGGCGAAAAAAGTGTGCAATAAAGCGGCAGGGTCAGCGCTGCTTAAAGATGAGCAATTGGTCACTGAAATTTTAAACACGGTGCGTGCAGCTGTTGATGTACCCGTGACTTTAAAAATCCGCACCGGTTGGGATCAAGCCAATAAAAACGGTGTTACCATTGCTAAAATTGCTGAACAAGCAGGCATCAATGCTCTTGCGGTACATGGCCGCACACGCGCAGATCGCTACAATGGTGACGCCGAATACGATACTATTGCGCTTATTAAGCAGGCCGTATCGATTCCAGTCTTTGCCAATGGCGATATTGATAGCCCTTTAAAGGCACAACAGGTCCTCAAGCACACGGGTGCAGACGGCTTATTAATTGGTCGCGCAGCACAAGGACGACCGTGGATCTTTCAGGAAATCAATCATTTCCTCGCTACGGGTCAATTACTGCCGGCCATCAGTTTAAACGCACTAGAGTCAATTTTGCTCGAGCATCTTGAGCTCTTGCATGCATTTTATGGCCAGCCGATGGGCGTGCGGATTGCTCGCAAACACACGCACTGGTACTTAGCATCACTGCCAGG